>JAAGKN010000373.1_pt1 | contig 68580 bp, 40 predicted proteins | sample 6206371 | NCBI WGS metagenome assembly JAAGKN01 (sample SAMN11533720, study PRJNA540317) | gut metagenome | isolation source: fecal pellets from male and female animal of same cohort | host: Peromyscus leucopus | place: USA:CA | collected 2017
GAATTCTTCACTTAGAAAATATATTATTCAAAATTATGCTATTAGTTAGATAAAGACATAAAATTACTTACACAAATAACAACTGATGTCGCTTTTTTAGTTGTGTGAGTAAATTTTAAATTATTTATTTTATTAGAGTAGCGCGAGAAGAGCTTATATATTTTTAGGACGAAGTGTTCCGTGGGGACCGATGAGTGCTGTTAAATGCGAGTAGCATTGTTACAGCACCATTGGGATACACTGAGTCAAAAAAATATATAACTCTTCGGGAGCGACTTTATTTATATTTCTAATTTAACAATTTACTCACACAAATTACAATTTATTTACTTGTATTTCACAATTTTAAATGATATAATCTTTTCAAATCTGTACTAAAGAAAATTAATTAAATTTTAGGGGTTTGAAAAGGGGTTTTTGATATGAAACTATCACAAAATGATAAGTCTCTTCTATTTTCTAGTACAGAGATACCAGATGTTTTTTTCACAGAATATTTGCCTGAAGCAAAAGGTGATTATATCAAAGTATATTTCTATATGCTTTTTTTATCAAAATATAATAAAGAAATTAAAATAAATGATTTATCAAAAACATTATCTTTAGACTTTCCAACAGTCAAAGATTCAATTGAATATTGGGAAGAAAAAGGTATTCTAGTTAAAAAAACTGATGGCTATACTCTAGCCAATATCCAAGAAATAGAATTATCAAAGCTTTATTCTCCAAAAGTAACATCTTCTCCTGAAGATGCTATTAAAAATTCACAAAATCAATATAGAGCAAAAGCTATTGATAATATTAATTCACAATTTTTCCAAGGTGTAATGTCTCCTACTTGGTATAATGACATTGATCTTTGGTTTAATAAATATGGATTTGATGAGCAAGTTATGCTTGCCCTTTTTAGTTATGCTTTTGATAAAAGAGCTTTACATAAAAATTATATTCAAGCAACTGCAGAAGCATGGAGTAAAAATAATATAAAAACATTTAATGATTTAGAAGATTATTTTGAAAAACAAGAAAAACGTAATAATATAAATAATCAAATAAGTAAAAAATTAAATCTATATAGAAAACTTACAACTTATGAAGAAGAAGATATTGTAAAATGGACTGAAAATTATGGATTTTCTATTGATATAATTGATATTGCTTTAAAAAATGCTTCTTCAAAAAATAAAATTCGTTTTGATTATATAGATACATTACTTACAGATTGGCATAAAAAAGATCTAAGTACTGTAGATGAAGTAAATACATACTTACAATCATTAAAAGAAAAAGATACTAGAACAAAACAAGTACAAAAAGTAGCCTATGAATATACTCAAAGTACTTTTGATAATTTAGAATCATTATATGAAAATTTGTAATATTTTAATTTAATATTTAAATAAATATATTGATTACAACTATAAATATAAAAGGAATTTACTATGGATAATTCATTATTAAACCAAATTTTACATGAATATGAATTAAAAAGAAATAAAGCTATATTAGAAGCTGAAAAAAGAAAACGTGATTTATTAGAAATAAATCCCAGACTTGCTGAAATAGAAAATGAATTATCTTCTAATTCATTAAAAGCTTCAAAAGCAATCTTAATGTCTAATAAAAAAGAGCAAGCTTCTATTCTTTCTGAATTAAAAAAGAAAAATAATAGTTTAATAAAAGAAAAAAATGCTTTTATAAAAAATCTTTCAAAAGAAAATGACTATCTTAATCCACATTTTGAGTGCAAATTGTGTAAAGATACTGGATATATTCAAAAAGATAATACTTCTATTATGTGTTCTTGCTTAAAACAAAGAATTTTTGATATAGCATATAATAAATCTAATATGGGAAATCTTAGAAAGAGAAAATTTTTCTAATTTTAATATAAGAATTTTTTCAGATAAACCTAATATAGAAAAATATAAATCTGAATTATCTCCAAAAGAAAATATGAAAAAAATAAAAGAAAATGTTTATTCTTTTATTAATAATTTTGATAATCCTGAAGAAAAAAATCTTATTTTTACTGGTACTACTGGTGTTGGTAAAACATTTTTAATTAATTGTATTGCTAATGAAATTTTAAAATCAGGAAAAACTGTTCTTTATCAAACTGCACCAGTTATGTTTGATGAAATTAATAATGCTAAATTTGAAAGAGAAAATGCAAAATTTGATTTATATAATAATATATTAAATGTAGATTTACTTATTATTGATGATTTAGGAACAGAAAAAGTTACAGATACAAAAATTACAGAATTATTTACAATTATAAATACTAGTCTTTTAAATCAAAATCATAAAATAACAAAAACTATTATTTCTACAAATTTAAATATTACTGAATTATTTAATACATATACTACTAGAATTGGTTCTAGATTAACTGGGAATTATAAATTTTATCGTTTATTTGGTGAAGATTTAAGATTTAAAAAAGCTAAAAAAGAAATTTAATTAAAATAAAAATACTCAAGTTATTAATATTAAAATAACTTGAGTTTATTTTTTTATTACATCAACACGTCTTGGAAGCAACCTTGATATTTAAACATTATTGTGATATAATAATATTATTATATATTGAAAGGAATGTTATTTCTATGAAACTTTATACTCATCCGTCTGACCGCAATGACGAGAGCCGCAGTTTTTACCAGAAGATGGCTAAAGAACGTTCCAACGACAAGGATTTCAATCGGCTAGTTTCTCTGTGTGAGAATAAAATCCAGCTTTACATAGACCAGCTTAACAGCCAAAAATCATCCGATTTACGTTTCCAGGATGGCTGGAAAACCTTTTACGTGGATGCAATCCCTGTAACTCAAAACCAGCTTGATATGTTAATTTCATACTTGAGTCGCAAATTCTACACAGGAAGGTCTGAACGAGTGCAGATTCGGAAATGCTTGTTCAAAAAACAGTATTCTATCAACTTTGTCAAAATGGTAGATTCTCTCGGATATTAAGAAATATGTAATTCCTCGAAGGTGAGCAGATATTTCGCTCACCTTCGAGCATTTTATTTTAATTCAGCTATATTTTATTTAATTACATCTTTTTATATTTAATTATATTTAAATTATATAGTCTTCGTCTTCTTCAACAATTTTTTCAACACTAACAACTTTACCTTCATTTGTTCTCATTAAAGTAACACCTTGTGTTGCTCTTCCTAAAACACTTATTTCTCCAGTATTTAATCTTATTAATGTTCCTGTATCTGTTGAAAGCATTATATCTTCTACACCAGATACTATCTTGATTCCTACTATTTCACCTGTTTTTGGAGTAACTTTATATGTTATAACTCCTCTTCCACCTCTGTTTTGTACTCTGTATTCATCAAGTTCTGTTCTCTTACCAAATCCATTTTCAGTAATAGCAAGTAATGTTGCATTGCTTCCAACAACAATTGGTTCCATACCAATAACACTATCATCATCATCTATTCTCATTCCGATAACACCTTGTGCTGTTCTTCCAACTGGTCTAACATCTTTTTCATCAAATGTTATACTTAAACCTTTTTTAGTAACTAAAACAACATTATCTTCACCATCTGTTAATCTAACATCTATTAATTCATCATCATCTTTTAATGTTATTCCCATTAATCCTGTTTTTCTGTTTGAATCATATTCATTTAATGGTGTTTTCTTAATTAATCCATTTTTTGTTCCCATTAATAAATATTTACCATCAGCAAAGTTTTGAATTGGTATAACTGCAGAAATTTTTTCTCCTGGTTCAAGATTTAATAAGTTAACAATTGCTGTTCCCTTTGCTGTTCTTCCTGCTTCTGGAACTTCAAATCCACGTAATCTATACATTTTTCCTTTATTACTAAAGAATAATAATGTATCATGTGAAGATGATGAGAATATTGTTTTTACAAAATCTCCTTCTTTTGTTGTCATTCCAGTAATACCTTTTCCACCTCTTCTTTGGCTTCTATAAGTATCTACTGGTAATCTTTTAATATATCCATATCTTGTTAATGTAATAACAACTTGCTCTTCTTTTATTAAATCTTCTTCGTCAAATTCACCTTCTGCTGGAGCAATTTTTGTTAATCTTTCATCTCCATATTTTTCTTTTATTTCAAGAAGTTCTGTTTTAATAATATCATATACTAATGTTTCACTAGCTAAAATTTCTTTATAATATGCAATTAATCTCATTAATTCTTGATATTCTTCTTCAAGTTTTTCTCTTTGTAATCCTTGTAATCTTTTTAATTGCATATCTAAAATAGCTTGAGCTTGTACTTCAGAAAATTTAAATCTTTCCATTAATCTTTCTTTAGCATCATCATAAGATTCACGAATAATTCTAATTACTTCATCAATATTATCTATAGCAACTATTAAACCTTCTAATATATGTGCTCTTGCTTCTGCTTTATCTAAATCAAATTTTGTTCTTCTTAATACAACTTCTTTTCTATGTTTAATATATTCATCTAAACATTGTTTTAATGTTAATATTCTTGGTTCTCCATCAACTAAAGCAAGCATAATAACACCAAAAGTATCTTGCATTTGTGTATGTTTATATAATTGATTTAATATAACTTGTGGTCTTGCATCTCTTTTTAATTCAATAACAATTCTAACTCTTTCTGTTCTATCAGATTCATCTCTAACTTCTGAGATTCCTTCAATTTTTCTATCTTTTACTAATTGATCTATTTTTATTATTAAATTTGCTTTATTTACTTGATATGGAAGAGATGTAACTATTATTCTTTGTTTGTTTCCAGACATTTCTTCTATTTCAGCTTCTGCTCTTACTGTGATTTTTCCTCTACCTGTTGTATAAGCTTCTTTAATTCCTTCTTTTCCAATAATTAAAGCTCCTGTTGGAAAATCTGGTCCTTTTACTACTTCCATTAATTCTTCACTTGTAACATCTGGATTATCTATAACTTTTATAGCTCCATTTATAACTTCTGTTAAATTATGTGGAGGTATATTTGTTGCCATACCAACTGCAATACCAGATGAACCATTTATTAATAATGCTGGTATTTTTGCTGGTAAAACTGTTGGTTCTTGAAGTCTATCATCATAGTTTGGCATAAAGTTTACAGTGTTTTTTTCAATGTCTACTAGCATTTGTTCTGCTATTTTTGACATTCTAGATTCTGTATACCTCATTGCGGCAGCTCCATCACCATCTATAGAACCAAAGTTTCCATGTCCATCTATTAACATATATCTCATTGAGAAATCTTGTGCTAATCTTACCATTGCATCATATACAGAAGAGTCTCCATGTGGATGATATCTTCCTAAAACAGATCCAACTGTATTAGCACATTTTCTATATGGTTTATCTGATGTTATTCCATCTTCATGCATTGAATATAAAATTCTTCTATGAACTGGTTTTAAACCATCTCTAACATCTGGTAAAGCACGAGAAACTATAACGCTCATTGCATAGTCAATATAGGCAGTTTTCATTTCAGCTTCAATATTTCTTTCGATTATTCTTTCATCTTGTCTATCCATTTATTAACCTCTTTTCTTACCTTTTTATACACTTGCATTATATAATAAATCGGGCCAAAAAAGCAAGAAAAATTAAGGATTTTTTCAATATTTTTGTCTTTAATTTTCACTATTTTTCATATTATTTTTTTCAAGTTTTATTATATTTTAAATTTATTTTTTTCTTATTTATTTTATATTAAATATCTTTATTTTAAGCTAATTTTTTAGCTAATTCTAATTCATTATTACTTATATCAAAGTTCTTTCCATTATTTTTTATAAGACTGTGTATATTTTGAATTTTTCTAGCTTCATTTATTGTATTTTCTAAAGGAATTACTTTATTTAAATAACTTTCTATATTTTTATATGATTTTTCCATTCCTGAAAAATTTTGATTTTCATAACTATTTTTCCATGTATCACAATATTTTTCTAATTTTTCTACAGACTTTAATTGATTTGTAAGAGTTTCTTCTATTTTATCACTTATAGAACTTATTATTGTATTTTTACTTTGCTTTAATATTTTGCAAATACTAGTATTTATTAGATTTTTACTTCTTGCAAGATTTATACTAACATCTAATAGTTTAGAAATACTATCTAATACACCTCCATTTTTTACTGCCAATTGTACTTGTGAAATGTTTTCAAAATTTCCTGTAATAACTCCTGTAACACTTTTCCCTATTTCAATTCCAGAATTAATTATTTGTTTTATTCCTTCTTTAAATCCTTGTTCCAAAATAGTATTTTTTATATCTATTACTTGATCTTCTATTAAATTTGGAAGTGCAGCTTTTAATCCAATATCTAAAGCTGAATTTATTGTTTTTCCAAGACTACTCTCTAAAAAACTTTTTTGTTTTTCATATAAATTAATACTATATTTATTTTCTATTTCATTATTTAATTCTAATTCATTTTCCATTTTTCTCCTCCTTTATTCAATGTTATCTAGTATTTTAGTAAATAATGTTTCATAATAATCTTCCGCTTTAAAATTGTTTTTATTAATTATTAAATTATATTTTGGGTTATATTCAATTTCTCCCATTATATTATTCTCTGAATATATCTCATTTAAAATTTTACTATTAATTTTATATTTATTAACTTTATTAAAAATTATATTTATTTTTGATTCTTCAATTTCATAATCTCTAATAATTTTTTCTAAATATATATTTGATTTTTTTACTTCTGATAAATTTGGCTCTATTAAAAATACTATTTCCGAAGAGTATGAAAAAATTATATTATTTTTAATATCTAATAAATCTGATGAAGTATCTATTATTATAAAATCAAATTCTCTTTTTAATTCTTCTAAACAATTTATTAAAGCAGACGTGTTAGTAATTTCAAAATTATTAGTAAATAAATCTAAAGAACTCAAAATATATAAATTATTTTTGTATTTTATAATAGCTTCTAATAAATTTTTCTCTCTATAGTTTTTTGGTAATTTACTAATTCCCAACATAGTATTAATACTTTTATTAAAATAGTCACAATCAATTAATAGTACTTTATATTTTTTACTTATGTATTTTGCCAATAATATTGAAGTTATACTTTTTCCTACACCATAACTTCCAGCAAAGGAAATTATATTATTGTTTTTATGATATATTATTTCTCTATTTTCTATTTCATCTTTTCTTTCCTTATCATTTATGGATATATTATATACATTTTCATTTTTTTCTTTTTCAGATTCTCTTTTACTTTTCTCTTGATATATTATCTTCTTAAAATCCTCTATATTTTTTGATATATCTTCATTTGACATTTCTTTTTTATTTAGGTTTGAAAAGAATAATTCATAATTATCTAAATAATAAATTTTATAAATTTTTTTACTATTTAGAAACATTTCTATTTCTTCATTTTTTTCTTTTAGAAAATACTATAATTTCTATATTTTTATTAATTTCAATTATTTTAGAAATTAACGTATTAAAATTCATTTCTTCTATTAAATTATTACTTACTATAACTCCTTCTATATCTTCTCTTTCCTCTAATATTTCCAAAATTCCTTCTTGATATTGAATATCTCTACCTATAACTTCAAAATTATTTTCTTTTTTTAATCTTTCATTAATTTCTGGAATTCCTATTGCCGTAATTATTTTCATTTAAATTATCACCTCTTTTTCTTCTTCCGAACATTCTATTCTTGATAAAATGTGATTATCTCCAATAAACATTAGACATTCTCCTCTTTTAAGAGATTTTATTTCTATTTTTTCTTTTTCAGATATATTAGCATATTTTTCCAATACTAAAATATTTTCTTCTTCTAATGAAAAAAATGTTTTTATACTTGAATTATTTAAAATACTTTTTCCATAAGCACCATCATCTAAACTAAATAAATCTGAAACATCTTGAGTTATTGCAACTGCACTTCCTCCATATTTTCTTATTGTTTTAAATATTTTATATATAAAACTTGCAACAAATTTATTAGATGTAACTCCTATTAATCTCCAAATTTCATCTAAATAAATTGCTTTATTTTTATTTCTATCTTTTTTTATTTTGTCCCAAAATAAATCTGTAAATATATACATTCCATACTTTAAATTTTCTTCTCCAAGTTCATATATATCTGCAACAATAATTTTATTTTCTAAATTTACATTAGTATAATTATTTAAAAATTTTAAAGATCCAAAAATAAATGGATATAATTTTCTTTTAAAAAATTGTGTTTTTTCATCTTTTTCAAAACATTTATATAAATCTTCTAATATTGGCATATCTGAGCTTTCTTTAAATACTTTTAAATTGCCTTTTATTTTATATAAAGAATTATCATCAAATGTTATGTCTTTTTCTTTATAAACTTCTATTAATTTTTCTTCTAATATTGCAACATTTTCTTCATCTAGTTCTCCAAAAACTAAACTAAAAAATCCTCTAAGTTTTCCAATTTTAGTTGTTAAAAATCCTTTTTCTTCTTCAATACTATCTTCTCTTATATCTAATATATTTATAAATGATTCAGATGTTGGTCCAAATTTTATACATATTCCATCAAGATTTTCACACAATTTTGTATATTCTCTTTCTGGATCTATAATATATTGGTCTAATCCATAAATTCTATATCTTAAAATTTGAAGTTTGGTAAAAAATGATTTTCCTGCACCACTTGTTCCAAATATACACATATTTGCATTTTTATATTTTTCTTTATTAAATCTATCTACTAAAATCATTGAATTATTATAAATATTTGTTCCTATAAAAATTCCTTTTTCATCATATATACTTGATGAAATAAATGGATATGTTGATACTAAACCATTTCCTAAAATATTTCTTCTGCTAATATCTTTTATATCTTTATTATTTATCATTAATGGTAAACAAGAAAAATATATTTGTTCTTCTCTAAAATTAGCTTTTCTGGTCATCATTCCTGAAGCTTGAAGTATTCCTTCTATTTTATTTAAATTTCTTTCTAACTCTTTTTCATTTTCTGAAATAATATTTATATATGTATATAAAAAATATAATTCTTCATTATTAACTTGCATTTCTTTTCTTATATATTTTGCATCATTATATGTATAAGCTGCAATATCAATATCTTCCCTATTACTATTTCCAGATTTTAAATCTACACCAACATTTCCAATAAAATATGTTAATTCTTTTATTGTTTTATATGTATCTTGTTTTTCATAAAAAATAGATATATTCATATTTACATTTGTATTTATTATATTTTTAAAAATAATATCACTATATTCTCTATAATAATCTATTATTAATATTCCACTATAAAATTTTCCATCTATTTCTAAATATTTAGGATTTTTATTATTTATATAACTTGGAGCCATTTTATCTTTTATATTTAAAATTCCTTCATAAAAACTTTCTATATAATTCACTTCCCCTCATATTTTAAATTTTTAATTATAACCATTATTTTTAGAATCAAAAAAACTTAATAGAATATTTTCTATTTCTTTTTTAGAATTAATGTTATAAACTATATTGCCACATCTTGATAATGAATCTTTTACTTTAAAATAACATTCATTTAAATAATTAATAGCAATATTTTCAATAAAGCTCTCATCTTCTTGTTCTCTAATTTGATTTTCAAAATTATAACTAACAACTATAAAAAAATTTTTTGAAGATGATTTATTTTCTTCATTTTTATTTTTTATAAAATTAATATATTTTTCTGTTATTTCTTTTATTTTTTTATTTTCTTCTTTTTTGGAAATTTCTTTAAGATTTGAAAAATGTTTTGATAAATTTTCTTTTTTACTTTGAATAAGTATTTGAATATTAAAATCACATGTTTTTAAAAATAATTTATAAGAATTTAAAATTGCTTCTTTTTCTAAATTTGATTTTAAATCATAATTTATTGGAACTATTCTTATTATTTTTACATAACTATTTTTTCTCGCAATAATTCCACTTTCTAAAATTTTATCAAAAGGAAGCCATTCTTGTGTTGTTTTTTCTTTTTTTATATTTTTTCTCCTTTCTTAAATAAAAATAGAGCGTGAAAATTTCTTTTCACGCCCCTTAATTGATAAACATATTACAACAATTTTCTAAAAAAGTCAATACATAAAAATTTAATTTTGCGTGAATAAATTATTATAATTTTGTTTTACTATATTCTAATGTTTTTGATAAGATATTTTTTCATTATGAATTCTCGGTATTCCGACGTATTTTATAGTAGAATTATTACTTTTTTATAGAGTAGCGCGAGAAGAGCTTATATATTTTTAGAACGAAGTGTTCCGTGGGGACCGATGAGTGCTGTTAAATGCGAGTAGCATTGTTACAGCACCATTGGGATACACTGAGTTTAAAAAATATATAACTCTTCGGGAGCGACTTTATTTATATTTTTAATTTAATAATTTACTTATACAAATTTTTATTTTCCAAAAAATTCCTATAAATTTTCTGTATATATTTCTTAAAAAAGTCCATAATACTATTATAAAATTTATATTAGCCTAACTTAGAGTCTAATTATTGGTATTTAATTTGTATTAATAATAAGTATCGTACTTATTATTAATAGAATTACTTATTAGTAATTAAAGATCGAGTGAAGATGTAAAATATTGAAATGTACATTTTAGTATTTTATGTTGGAAACAAAGAGTATATTATTTGCTATATTAGCTTTAAATTAATTTTATATCTTTATGATAGAATGATTTTTATCATTTTAATAATAGGTTTATATAGTATATAATATATTTGAAGTCGTGATTGTTCTTTTATTTGTAAGGGTTTATTTTTAGTCCTTAATGGATGAATATAGATTCTGAGAGTGGATTAACAATCTAGCAACTGATTTTTATATGTGCTTCCTGGCTTTTTTGTATAGCAATATGCAATAGGTCAAAAAAGTATGTATATTGGTTTTAGCTGAAAGTTAATATAAGTTTTATCGATGATAAAAATCCCTAAAGATTTATTTCTTTAGGGATTTATCATTTTTATTTAATTTTATTTTTTATATATCTAGATTTTTAACATTTTTTGCATTTTCTATAATATAATCTCTTCTTGGTTCAACCTCATCTCCCATTAGAAGTGAAAATACTTTATCTGCTGAAATTGCATCATCCATTGTAACTTTTACTAAAGTTCTTGTTTCTGGATTCATTGTTGTTTCCCATAATTGATCTGGATTCATTTCTCCTAAACCTTTATATCTTTGAATTCCAACTTGCTCTCTTGCAATTCCTTTTTCTGCTAATTCTTTAAATGCTTTATCTAAATCTTCATCTTTATAGCAATAAATATCTTCCATTCCTTTTTTAGATAATTTGAATAGTGGTGGTTGTGCTAAATAAACATTTCCATTTTCTATTAAAGGTCTCATATATCTAAAGAAGAATGTTAATAATAATGTTCTAATATGTGCACCATCAACATCGGCATCTGCCATTATTATTACTTTTCCATATCTTATTTTTGTTACATCAAATTCATTTCCTATACCTGCTCCAATAGCTAATATAACTGGATTTAATTTATCATTTCCATATATTTTATCTGCTCTTGCTTTTTCAACATTAAGCATTTTTCCCCATAATGGAAGTATTGCTTGGAATTTTCTATCTCTTCCTTGTTTTGCACTTCCTCCTGCAGAATCTCCTTCGACTATATAAACTTCGCATTCATCTGCAATTTTACTACTACAATCTGCTAATTTTCCAGGTAATGTTGCTGTTTCTAAAGAATTTTTCTTTCTTACTAATTCTCTTGCTTTTCTTGCAGCTTCTCTTGCTCTTGCAGCACTAATACATTTTTCTAATATTGTTTTTGCAACATTTGGATTTTCTTCTAAAAATGTTCCTAAATGTTCATTAACCATTGATTGAACAATACCTGCAACTTCACTATTTCCTAATTTTGTTTTTGTTTGTCCTTCAAATTGAGGTTCTTTAACTTTTACAGATATAATTGCTGTTATTCCTTCTCTTATATCATCACCTTGTAAATTTGAATCTTTTTCTTTTAATATATTTTTTGCTCTTGAATAATCATTAAATACTTTTGTTAATGCTCTTTTAAATCCTTCTAAGTGTGTTCCACCTTCAATTGTATTAATATTATTAACAAATGTATATATACTTTCTGAATAGCTTGTTGTATATTGAATTGCTATTTCAACTGGAAATTCACCATCTTTTTCAATATATATTGGTTGATGTATTGCTTCTTTTCCTTTATTTAAATATTCAACAAAAGAAACTAGTCCACCTTCAAAACAGAATTTAGCTGTTTTTGGAACTTCTTGTCTTTGATCTTCTATTTCAATATTTAATCCTTTTGTTAAGAATGCCATTTCTCTAAATCTATTTTCTAATACTTCATATTCATATTCTAATGTTTCAAAAATTGTATCATCTGCTAAAAATCTTACTTTTGTTCCTGTTTTCTTTGAATCACCTATTCTTTCAAGAGATTTAACTGTTTTTCCTCTTTCAAAACTCATTTGGAAAATTCCACCATCTCTTTGAATTGTAACTTCTGTCCAAGCAGATAAAGCATTTACAACAGAAGAACCAACTCCATGTAGACCACCAGATACTTTATATCCGCTATCTCCACCAAATTTTCCACCAGCATGTAATACTGTATAAACTGTTTCTGCAGCAGATAATCCTGTTTTAGCATGTTTATCTACTGGAATTCCTCTACCATCATCTTCTACAGATATAATATTTCCTGGTTCAATAATAACTTTTATATTTTTACAATATCCTGCTAAAGCTTCATCAACTGCATTATCTACTATTTCATATACAAGATGATGTAATCCTCTAACAGAAACACTTCCTATGTACATTCCTGGTCTTTTTCTTACTGCTTCAAGCCCTTCTAAAACTTGTATTTGATCTGCATTATACTCATGTTCGAATTTTTCCATTTTTTTACCTTCCTTTACTTCTCTACATTCATAACTATCTAATTTTTATAGATATAAAATGAATGATATGCTAATTTATATCAATCTTTTAAAAATAGTATTAGCACCTATTTTTGCAATATATCCTTTTTTGGTTTTATTTTTTTCTGTTAAAATAAATGATTTTCCATCTCCTTCAGATAAATCAATAAGATTATTTTCTTCATCAAGTGTTTTATACATTGATTTATATTCTCTTGTATTTTTTATATATTGAATATTAAAAATTCCAATTATATCTTCATTATGTATTAACTTTTCTTCTCCAACATATAAATACATATATAAATCCTTTCCTTTAATTTTTTTTGCATATTCCTTTTTCAACATAAAATTCTGAATATTCTGTATCTAGTTCAATTTTGTCTGTACAAGTAATAATTACTTGATTTCCTTTTATATTTTCTAAAAAACTTTTTCTTCTAGTTTCATCTAGTTCAGACATAAAATCATCTAATAATAATATTGGTGTATCATTTATTTCTTCTTTAACAATTTCTAATTCACATAGTTTTAATGTTAATGTTGCTGTTCTTTGCTGACCTTGTGAACCAAATATAGATGCTGGTTTATCATTTATATAAATCATAAAATCATCTCTATGAACACCTGTTGCTGTAAAACCTCTATTAATATCTATTGCTCTAGATTTTTTTAAATTTTCTAAAAAAGATTCTTTATTTTTACTATTAGAAATATATTTTATTTTTATATTCTCTTTTCCACTTTTTGTTATCAAATTGTGGAAAACTTCTATCTTTTCTGAAATTTTTTCTATATAATATTTTCTATATTCATAAATACTATAAGAATATTCTGATAATTGTTCATCCCAAATATCTAACATTTGAGGATTTTTATTTTCATATTTTATTTGTCTTAAATAATTATTTCTTTGTTCTAATGTTTTATTATATTGATTTAATAAATGTATATAATTAGGTTTTAATGAACTTATCATCATATCTAAGAATTTTCTTCTTCTTTGAGGTCCATCTTTTATAATTTCAATATCATCTGGTGTAAAAATAACTACATTTATTTTTCCAAGAATTTCACTTACTTTATTTTGTTTTATATCATTTATAAAAAATGTTTTTTTATCATTTATATTTGCTCTTATTTTTCCTTCTCTATCTACTTTTTTATATAAAACCTCAACATTCGTATTATTACTATTAAATTTAACTAAATCTTTATCTTTTTTTGCTCTATATGATTTTCCGAAATGCACATAAAAATATTGATTCTATTATATTAGTTTTTCCTTGTGCATTATTTCCATATATAATATTTATATTTTCATTAAATTCTATTTTTTGTTTTTCATAATTTCTAAAATTTTCTAATGTTACTTCTTTTATATACATTTTCTATTTCCTATTATAATAAAGTCCAAAGCCAACCTAAAAATGATTTTACAAAGATAATAACAAAAATTAATAAGACAACACCTAAAACAATTAATTTAATATCTACTTTTTTTCCTGTTTCTTCAAAAATCTTTTCAGACATATCATCCATTTTTTTAGTTAATCCAAAAAAGACATCTGTTACCTTTTCATAAATTTCTTTTAATTTATCTTCCATTTTTTCTCCTTTGTGTTATCCACATTTTGTTACCTTTTTGTGGATAATTAATCTTTCATTTTTATTGGTAATATCATATATATATAATCTCCATCTTCAACTGGTTTTATAATACATGGAGATCTATTTGTTCCAAATTCTATATAAACTTCTTCATCATCAATTGCTTTTAATGCATCTAAGAAAAATCTTGGATTAAATCCAACTTCTAAATCTTTTCCTTCTGTATCTACATATATTTCTTCTTTTGCATCTCCTGTTTGGTTTGCACAAGAAATTGTTACTTTTCCTAATTCTATATTTATTTTAACAGGATATTTCTTTTCTTTTTCTATTGAAGATGCTGAAATTAATAATATTCTTTCAAAACAATTTTGAATATTATTTTTATTTACTTTTACTCTTGTTTCCCAATTTTTTGGAATTGTATTTGAGTAATTTAAAAATTCTCCATCTAATAATCTAGTTACTATTTTACAATTTTCCATTTCAAATAATGCTTGATTTCTTGAAATTCCAATTTTTACTGTATCAAAAGAATCTGAAATTATTTTATTTACTTCATTTAATGTTTTTCCTGGAATAACACTACTAAAATCATTTCCATTATTTACTAATTCTTTTGTTTTTACTGCTAATCTATAACCATCAACAGCAACAACATTTAATTTATTTTCTTTTACTTCAAATAAACATCCTGTAAATATTGGTCTATTTTCTTCTGTACTTACAGCAAAAATAGTTTTTCTTATCATATTTTTTAAAGTTGTTTGTTCTATTTCTATTGAATTATCTACATTTATTTTAGGTAATTCTGGAAAATCATCTGGATTCATTGTTGCAAGCTTATATAAAGATCCTTCACATTCTATTTCTAATAAGTTATTTTCATTAATAGTAATTTTTATTTCTGTAGAAGGTAATCTTTTTATAATTTCACTAAACATTACTGCATTTACAACAGTATTTCCTTGTTCTTCTACATTAGCTTCTAATATATATTCGATTCCTATTTCTAAATCATAAGATGTTAGTTTTAATTCATTATCATTTGTTTGAAGTAATATTCCTTCTAATATAGGCATTGTTGTTTTTGATGCAACACCATTTATTACGGAATTAATACCTTTTAAGATTTTTTCTTTTTCACAAATAATTTTCATTTCTTATCTCCTTTAAATAAATATAATATAAATAGTAGTATTAGTATTAGGTGTTGTGGATTTGGTGGAAAACTTTTCAAACCCTTTAGTTCCCTAATAAAGACTATGTGTAAAACCTTGTGAATTATTTTCGTTTTTTTCCACACTATTAAATATCATTTGTGAATTAAGAGTTATTAACACATTTTGTACAAGATTTTCACACTTATTGTGGAAAACCTTTTTAGCTTTTCCGTAAGAGTTAAAAGCTCTTCTTTAGTAAAAATATATGTTTGGAAAACACTTTTTTTATTTTTTTTATTTTTCCTTTAATATAAATTATTTTGCATCTTGGATAATGTTTTTCACACTTTCCACAATTAATTTTGTATTTGTTTTTTCTTTAATTTCTTTTTCAATTTTATTTACGGCATGCATAACTGTAGTATGATCTCTATTTCCAAAATCAGCTCCTATTTTTGGAAAAGACATTTGCCCTATTGTTCTACATAAATACATTGCAATTTGTCTTGGATGAGCAATGTCATTAGATTTTTTTGAAGATATTAAATCTTTTTTATCTATATTGAAGTATTTTGCAACTACTTCTTGTATGTAATCAGCAGAAATAACTTTTTCTTTTTGAAGAACTAAATCATTAATTGATTTTTCAGCCATTTCTATAGTAATTGGACTATGTGTTAATGATGCATATGCAACTATTTTATTTAATGCACCCTCTAATTCCCTTATGTTTGAATCTATTTTTGTTGCAATTACTGATAATATATAATCATCAATAATTATTTTATCTGTTTGAACTTTTTTTCTTAATATAGCAAGTCTTGTTTCATAATCTGGCATTGAAATATCTGCAAGTATTCCCCATTCAAATCTTGATTTTAATCTTTCTTCTAATAAAGGAATATCTCTTGGTGGTTTATCACTAGATATAATAATTTGTTTTCCATTTTGATGTAATGTATTAAATGTGTGGAAAAATTCTTCTTGCCCCATTTTCTTTCCTGCTATAAATTGAATATCATCTATTAATAATACATCTATATTTCTATATTTATTTCTAAATAATTCATTTTTATAATTAACATCTTTAATTGAATTTATTAATTCATTAATAAATTGTTCTGATGTTACGTATAAAACTTTTGTATTAGGATTATTTTGAATAATTTTATTTCCAATTGCATGCATTAAATGTGTTTTTCCAAGACCAACTCCACCATATATAAATAATGGATTATAAGATGTTGCTGGAGCTTCAGATACAGCTATTGCAGCAGCTTGTGCAAATTTATTATTATTTCCTATTACAAAGTTATCAAACGTATATTTTGGATTTAAAAAACTGTTGCTATAGTTTTCTGTATTTGAAAAATCTATTTTTCTTCTTCTTCTTCTTCATTTAAACAATTTCAGATTTTTCTTTAATTTCTATTTCACAAGTTTTATTAGTAATAAAATTAAATGTGTTTGAAACTAAATCAAATAATCTTGATTCTATAGCATCTTTTTGCATTTTAGAAAGAGCAATTAAAACAATTTTATTATCTTTTATTGATTCTATTTCTAAACTTTTTATCCATGTTGTGAAAGAAATTGTTGTCATTTCTTCTTTTAATAGATCTTTTGCTTTTGTAAGTAAATCATTTTTGTCGGTGTACATTGTTTTAAAAACCGTCCTTTCTGAAGTATGATTTATCCACAATGTTGTCCACATAGAACTCTGAAATGACAATATCCTCAAGGAATTTAAATATCAACAATCTGTGGATAACTTAAAAATGTTCTTTTTGTCCATGTAGCCATATAATATCAAAAATAATTTAAAAAAACAAGTAAAAATTCAAAATACTTGTCATTTACGAAAGTTTTTATTATTACTTGACTTTTTAAGAACTTTTAGTGTATAATTTAAATTACTTTTGGATAAATATTACATATTTATTACAAAACTAATTAATTTGTTTAAAATAAAATTATATATAGAAAGTAGGAGGTGCAAAATGAAAAGAACATACCAACCAAAAAAAAGACAAAGAAATAAAGTTCATGGATTCAGAAAAAGAATGCAAACAAGAGCTGGAAGAAAAGTTTTAAAAGCAAGAAGAAATAAGGGAAGAAAAAAACTTTCTGCTTAATTTAAAGAGAGGGCGTTTATTGCCCTTTTTCTTGTATAAAGGAAAGATTTAAAATGAAAAAAACAATAATAATTAAAAAAAATTATGAGTTTAAGAACTTATTTTCAAAAGGAAAATTTTTTTATGGTAAATTTATTCATATGTATATAAAAGAAACTAATAAAACATATAATAAATTTGCTATAGCTGTTTCTAAAAAGCAGGGGAAAGCTGTTTCTAGAAATAGAATAAAAAGATTAATAAGAGAAAATTATAAAATTTTTGAAGAAAATATTAAGTTGGGAACAAATATTTTAATTGTTATAAACAAAGAAAAGGATATTAATGAAATTTCTTATTATGATATAAAAGAAAATTTCGAAAGAACATTGAAAAAAGCAAATGTATGGGTAGACTGAATATGATTAAAAAAATATTTATTAAATTAATTGAATTTTATCAAAAGAGAATATCACCATTATTGGGACATAATTGTAAATATTATCCAACATGTTCAGAATATACTAAGCAAGCAATAGAGAAATATGGAGCAGTAAAAGGCACTATAAAAGGAATAATAAGAATTTTAAAATGTAATCCATTTTCAAAAGGTGGATATGATCCTTTAAAATAGGGAGGAAATATGTTAAAATTTTTAGCTAATTTATTAGGATATTTACTAAATTCAATTTATGGAGTAGTAAATAATTATGGACTTGCAATAATTATTTTCACAATAATTTTTAAGATTGTAATGCTTCCAATTTCTGTAAAACAACAAAAAAGTATGAAAAAGAATGCTGATATGCAAAAAAAAGTATTAGAAATTCAAGAAAAATATAGTAATGATCAAGTAAGACAAAGTCAAGAATTAATGGATTTATATAAAAAAGAACATTATAATCCATTTAGTGGATGTTTAACATCAATTGTTCAAATGATTATTGTATTATCAATGTTTTACTTAGTTAGTCAACCATTAACTTATATGAAACATATTGAACCAGGAATAGTGGACAACTATGTTAGCCAAATAACAGAAGAAACAGGAACAGCTCCAAGATATAGAGAAATAGCTGTAATAAAAGCTATGAGGGAGAAAGATGAAAATGTAAGAATAAATATGAATTTCTTAGGATTAGATTTAAGTGATATTCCTTCAGAAAATTATACAAATTGGAAAGTATATATAATACCAGTTTTATATGTTTTTACATCTTTTATTTCTACAAAACTTATATCTTTAGTTTCTAAAGATAATAAAAAAGAAAAAGAAGAGAAAAAAGCAAATGAAGAAAAAGCTGAAAATAAAGAAACAGAAGCAATGGCAGAAATGAATAAACAAATGCAACTTATGGTTCCAATAATGTCTGTAAGTATCGCATTAATAGCACCATTAGGACTAGCTCTTTACTGGTTAGTTGGTAATTTATTTGCAATGGGAGAAAGATTAGTTTTAAATAAGTTTTTCAGAAAAGAGGAGGAAGAAAAGAATGGATAAAGTATATGTTTTTGAAGGAAAAACTTCTACAGAAGCAATTGAAAAAGGATTAAAAGAATTAAAAGTTTCAAAAAATAAAGTAGATATAAAAATATTAGAACAAGAAGATAAAAGAAGCTTTTTTAGTATTTTAACACCAAGAGTTGTAAAAGTAGAAATGAGAATAAAAGAAGATATTGTAGAAGAAAAAGAAACAAAAAAAGTTGTTAAAACAGAAAAAGCAAGCATAGAAGAAATTCAAGGATGTATGGAAAATTTAAAGAAATTCTTAGATGAATTTATTTCAAAATTACCTAATAATAATTTAAAATATACAATAGTAGAAGAAAATAACTCAATAAAAATTGATATAACAGGTGAAGATACAGGATATTTAATAGGATATAGGGGAGAAGTATTAAACAGTATACAAACAGTTGTAAGTAATATAGCTTCTAAATCTAGTAAAGAAAAAATTAGAGTTTTATTAAATATTGGTGGTTATAGAGAAAAAAGAGAAAAAGACTTAGAAATATTAGCAACAAAAATTGCTGGAACAGTTATTAGAACAAAAAAAGAAATTACTCTAGAACCAATGCCTGCATATGAAAGAAAAATTATTCATACAAAATTACAAGAAAATAATAAAGTAACAACACATAGTATTGGTGAAGAACCATATAGAAAAATTGTTGTAAGTTTAAAGAAATAAAAATATCAAAGAAGACCATTTAAGAGGTCTTCTTTTTTTGGTTAAATTCCTTGTATAATTATGTAAATTATGATATAATATTAAGCGATTTTTAAGAGAGGAAAAATAAGAAAAAATGAGTACTATAGTAGCAATTTCAACAGCACCTGGGATAGGTGGAATTGGTATAATTAGAATGAGTGGAGAACAATGTTTTGAAATATTGGATAAAGTTTTTAAACAAAAAAATCATCAAAAAATAGAAGAAATAAAAGGGTATTCAATTAAATACGGATTTATTATGGATGAAAATAATATAGTAGATGAAGTATTAGTTTCTTATTTTAAAGCTCCAAAAAGTTATACTGCAGAAAATATGTGTGAAATAAATTCACATGGTGGTATTGTTATAATGAATAAAATTTTGATTTATGTTTAAGAAATGGGGCAGAACTTGCAGAACCAGGAGAATTTACTAAAAGAGCATTTTTAAATGGTAGATTAGATTTATCACAAGCAGAAGCGGTTATAGATGTTATAAATTCAAAAACAGAAAGAGAAGCTAAAGTTTCTTTAGAACAATTAGAAGGAAATTTATCTGAAAAAATTACTACAATAAGAAAAATGATTATTTCTGTAATGGCTGATATAGAAGCTACAATAGATTATCCAGAATATGACTTAGAGGAAGTAACAAATACTAAAATTTCTGGTATTTTAGATGAAGTAGATACATTATTAACAACATTAGAAAAGAGTTTTTATAATGGTAAAATTTTAAGAGAAGGTATAAGTACAGCAATTATAGGAAAACCAAATGCTGGAAAATCTTCATTATTAAATATTATATTAAATGAAGAAAGAGCTATAGTTACAGATATAGAAGGAACAACAAGAGATACAATAGAAGAATTTATATCAATAGAAGGTATTCCATTAAAAATTATAGATACTGCAGGAATAAGAAATGCCAATGATGAAGTAGAAAAAATTGGTGTAAATAAGGCAAAAGAGATAGCAAAGAAAAGTGATATAATAATAGCAATTTTTGATAGTAATAAACTATTAACAGATGAAGATAGAGAAATATTAGAATTATTAGAGAATAAAAATGCAATTATATTATTAAATAAAATAGATTTAGAAAGAAAAATAGATATTAAAAGAAATTGAAAAATATAATAAACCAATTGTTGAAATATCAACAAAAACTAGAGAAGGCTTAGAAAACTTATATAATGAAATTTCTAAAATGTTTAAGTTAAATGAAATTGCTATTGATGGAGAAACAATAGTAAGTAATGAAAGACATAAAAATATAATAATAAATTCAAGAAAAAATTTAGATAAAGCAAGAGAAACAATAAAAAATAATATGCCAATAGATATTATTTCTACATATTTAAAAGAAATTATAGAAGAGCTTGGAAAGATAACAGGAGAAACAGTTACAGAAGATGTTATATCTGAAATTTTTTCTAAATTCTGTTTAGGAAAATAAAGATTGTTTCACGAAAAACAAAGAGTTAAAAAGTATTCAAAAAGAATTATTTGTATTAGAAAACAAATAGATTATTAAGATAAAATAAGAAAGAAGGAATTTGTTAAATGAAATATGATGCAGGAAATTATGATATAGCTGTAATAGGTGCAGGACATGCAGGATGTGAAGCAGCTCTTGCAGCAGCTCGTTTAGGAATGAAAACATTAATATTTTCTATTAGTTTGGAATGTATAGCTAATATGCCATGTAATCCTCATATAGGAGGAACATCTAAAGGACATTTGGTAAGAGAAATAGATAGTCTTGGTGGAGAAATGGCTAAAAATATTGATAAAACAATGATTCAATTAAGAATGCTTAATACTTCTAAAGGACCAGCAGTACATTCTTTAAGAGCACAAGCAGATAGAAAAAGATATCAAATGGAAATGAAACATACATTAGAAAATCAAGAAAATCTTTTTGTTAAACAAGCTGAAATAGTTGATATACAAGTAGAAGAAGGAAAAATTGTAGCTGTTGAAACAAATTTAGGAGCAATATATCATGTTAATTGTGTAATTTTAGCTACAGGAACATATTTAAAAGGAAAAATATATATTGGTGAAACATCTTATGAAAGTGGACCAGATGGTGTTGCAGCTGCAAATAAATTATCAGAATGTTTGAAAAAATTAAATATAGAAATTCAAAGATTTAAAACAGGAACACCAGCTAGAATAAATAAAAATAGTATAGATTTTTCAAAGATGGAAATACAAGAGGGAGATTCAGATTTAGTACCATTTTCTTTTGAAGATGAAATGCCAAATATAGAACAAGTTCCATGTTGGCTTACATATACAAATAATAAAACACATGAAATTATTAGAAATAATTTACATAGATCACCAATGTATGCAGGTGTAATAGAAGGAACAGGACCAAGATATTGTCCATCAATAGAAGATAAAGTTGTAAGATTTGCAGATAAAGAAAGACATCAAATATTTGTTGAACCAGTTGGATTAGATACAAATGAAATGTATATACAAGGAATGAGTTCATCACTTCCAGAAGATGTACAAATTGCAATGTATAGAACACTTCCAGGACTTGAAAATGCTGAATTTACAAGACCTGCTTATGCAATAGAATATGATGCAATAGAACCATCACAATTAAAAAGTTCACTTGAATTAAAAGCAATTAGTGGAATGTTTTTTGCAGGACAAATAAATGGTACATCAGGATATGAAGAAGCAGCATGCCAAGGATTAATTGCAGGAATAAATGCAAGTCAAAAAATAAAGGGAAAAGAACCAGTAATACTTAGATAGATCAGATGCATATATAGGTGTTTTAATAGATGATATAGTTACTAAAAGTACTCAAGAACCTTACAGAATGATGACTTCTAGAGCTGAATATAGATTATTATTAAGACAAGATAATGCAGATTTAAGACTAACAGAAATAGGTCATGAAGTTGGATTAATATCTGATGAAAGATATGAAAGATTTTTATTAAAAAAGAAAAATATAGAAGAAGAAATAGAAAGATTAAATTCAACAATTATAAAACCAAGTAAAGAAATAAATGAATTTTTAATAAAAAATGGAACATCAGAAATTAAACAGGTGTAAAGCTTTCAGAACTATTAAAAAGAACAGAATTAAACTATGATTTATTAAAAGAAATAGATAAAGATAGACCAGAATTAGATAGACAAGTTAGAGAAGAAGTAGAGATAATGGTTAAATACGAAGGTTATATTAATATGCAGAAAAAACAAGTTGAAGGATTTAAAAAGTTAGAAAAGAAATTATTATCAGAAGAAATAGATTATAATGAAATTAAAGGATTAAGATTAGAAGCAAGACAAAAATTAAATAAATATAAACCATATTCAATTGGACAAGCTTCAAGAATATCAGGAGTTTCACCAGCAGATATTTCTGTTTTATTAATATATTTAGAGCAAAATAAAAGAAAATAAAAAGATATTATTAAAATGTTTTAGAGTAGAAATTAATTAGTATATAATGGAAATAAATTATGAAGGAAGTAAAATGAATATAGAAGAATTTAAAAGAGTATTTTTAGAAGAAATAGAGAAGAGCAATTTAAAAGTAACTGATGAACAAATTGAGAAGTTCTATAATTATATGGTTGGAATAATAGATTGGAATACTAAAATTAATGTTACAGCAATAACAGAAGAGAAAATGTTTATCGTGAAACATTTTATAGATTCATTAACAATTAATAAATATATAGAATCATCAAAGTCGTTAATAGATATAGGAACTGGTGCTGGATTTCCAGGTATACCATTAAAAATTATGAATGAAAATATGAAAGTAACATTAATAGATTCAGTAAATAAAAAATTAAATGTTATAAGAGATTTATCTTCAAAAATTAATTTAGAAAATTTAGAAATTATACATACAAGAGCAGAAGATTTAGCTCAAAATAAAGAATATAGAGAAATGTATGATATTGCAACAACAAGAGCTGTTTCAAATATATCTACTATATTAGAATATATGCTTCCATTTGTTAAATTAAATGGATTGGCGATATGTATGAAAGGACCAAATTTTAAAGAAGAATTAGAAGATGCTCAAAAAGCAATAAACATTTTAGGTGGAAAAATAGAAAATATAGAATCATTAAATGTTGGTGAAGAATTAGAAAGAAATATAATAGTTATAAAAAAAGTAAAAAACACACCTAATAAATATCCTAGAGGTCAATCAAAACCACTAAAGGAGCCAATTAGATAGATTTGTTCCACAAAAAACATTTAATAAAAAATAGACGGATAGAACAAAAAGTTCCACGATAAACAAGTGGAACTTTTCTTGTATTTATAACAATAACTTTGTTAAATCAAAAAAATATCTAATATTTTTTAAAAAATTGTAAGTTTATTGTATTTTTAGGCAAAACAGATTGACATATTTGAGAAATTTTTATATTATAATAGGGTAAATTAAAATCCAAAAAGGAGGGATTTACTTTGGGAAGAGTAATTTCAATAGCAAATCAAAAAGGTGGAGTAGGAAAAACAACAACAGCAGTAAATATAAGTGCTATATTAGCTAAAAAAGGGAAAGAAAGTAATGTTAATTGATGCAGATCCTCAGGGAAATGCATCAAGTGGATTAGGTCTTGAAAAAGATATGGAAAATTCATTATATGATGTATTAATAAATGATTCTAATATAGAAGATACTCTTCAAGATACAGAATTAAAAACATTAAAAGTATGTCCTTCAAATATGGATCTTGCAGGAGCTGAGGTTGAATTAGTTTCTGAAATGTCAAGAGAACAAAGATTAAAGAAAAATTAGATGAAATAAAAGATGAATATGATTTTGTTATAATAGATTGTCCTCCATCATTAGGATTAATAACATTAAATGCATTTACAGCTTCTGATTCAGTATTAATACCTGTACAGTGTGAATACTTTGCGCTAGAAGGATTAGGACAACTTTTAAATACTATTAATTTAGTAAAAAAACATTTAAATAAATCATTAGAAATAGAAGGTGCAGTTCTTACAATGTATGATATGAGAACAAATTTATCAAATCAAGTTGTAAAAGAAGTAAAAAGATATTTTGAAGATAAAGTTTATAAAACTGTTATTCCTAGAAATATTAAATTAAGTGAAGCACCAAGCTTTGGAATGCCAATAATTATGTATGATGCAAAATCAAAAGGTGCTAGAGCTTATGAAAAGTTAGCAAGAGAATTAGTTAAAAATACTGAAGAAAGAATAAAAGGAGAAAAGGAGGAATAAAGATGGCAGTAAAGAAAACTGGATTAGGAAAAGGTCTAGATGCATTATTTAGTACACCAATAATAGAAGAGACTGTAAACAATCAAGAAGAATTAGTTAAAAAATTAAAAATAAATGAAATAGAACCAAATAAAGAACAAGCAAGAAAATTATTTGATGAAGAAGCAATTGAAGATTTAGCAAGTTCTATAAAAGAATATGGTGTAATTCAACCAATTATAGTAAGTAAAAAAGAAAATTATTATGAGATAATTGCAGGAGAAAGAAGATGGAGAGCTTCAAAAAAAGCTGGATTAACAGAAATACCAGCAATTGTAAGAGATGATGATGATCAAAGAAATAAAGAAATTTCATTAATTGAAAATATTCAAAGAGAAGACTTAAATCCTATTGAAAAAGCAAGAGGAATAAAGCAATTAATGGACGAATATAATTTAACACAACAAAAAGTTGCTGAAAAATTAGGAAAAAGTAGAAGTAGTATAGCAAATACAGTTAGAATATTAAATTTAGATGAAAGAGTAATAAATTTAGCATTAGAGGGTAAACTAACAGAAGGACATTGTAAATCATTAATGTCAATTGATGATCCAGAAAGACAATATAATATGGCTAAATACATAATAGAATCAGGAGATTCTGTTAGAGAAGCTGAAAAGAAAGTGAAAGTAAGAAAAAAAGCAAACAAGAAAAATGATAGATATATACCAATATATAGAGATATAGAAGATACATTTCAAGGTTTCTTTGGAACAAAAGTAAAATTAGATGCTGGAGAAAGAAAAGGAAAAATCATTATTCAATATTCATCAAACGATGATTTAGAAAGAATATTAGGTTTAATAAAATAAGGATGTGGTATAATGGGAAATTTTGCTGAATTACTAGAAAATCAAGATTTTTTGAGAACTATGACTATAACTAATGTAATATTAATAATATTAGTTGTAGTTAACATAATTCATGATATATATATAAATAGAAAATATATACATTTTATGAAAAAACTTGGAAATGGAAATAATCTTAGATGAAATGTTAAAAAAATATCTTGCAGATGTAAGAGAAATAAAAAAAGATAATTCAGAAATAAAAGCATATTATACTCAATTAGATAATAATATAGATTCTTGTATACAAAAAATAGGATTAGTAAGATATAATGCTTTTAAAGATGTTGGAAGCGATTTAAGCTTTGCTATTGCTTTATTAGATAGAAATGATAATGGAGTTATATTAAATGGATTATATGGTTCTGAATCTTCTAATATATTTGCAAAACCAATAAAAGGTGGAGTTTCAAAATATCAATTATCTGAAGAAGAAAAAGAAGCATTAGAAATTGCAGAACAAAGTAAAAATTTTATAGCAAAACATAGAAAATAAAATAGAAAATTTTAAAAATGGTCAATATATTAAATTTAATTTAATATATTGATTTTTTTATACAAGCAATTAAATTATATAAAAATTTTTATTAGAATATATTAATACAGTAAAAAACAAGGCATGAAAATCAAAAATAAGAGATTTTTATAAAGCAATCAACAAACTATATAAAAAAGGAAAATAATTGCTTAAAAACGAAATATAAAGAAAAAACATTAAAATAGGATAAATAAGTAACTATTTTTTCTAAAATTAGTTTGTATAAAAAAGTATAAAAATTGATATAGATATGTAAAAGAAAATTTAGAAAATTTTCTTATGATATTTTAAATTTTATTAAGGAATCATGAGTTATTTAAATAAGTTACAAAAAGATAAAAATATAGAAAACTAGTGTTAATGTTTCGTAAAAAAATAAAATTTTTTTAAAATAGGGTGTGTAAAAAGTAAAAAATGGGCTGTGGATAACTTCTTTTGAAAAAAATAATGATAAGGAAAAAATAAAATATAAAGAAATGAAAAAAAGTTAAAAAATATACATTTTTAATTGGCTTTTTTGAAAAAATAATTCAATATAACCCTTGAAATTAAAGACTTTTCCTATAAAAGTGTTTTTATAGGAAAATAGAAAAATTTTTAGAAATTTTAAGAAAAATATAGTAAAAGTATAAGAGAAAATGAGAAAAAATTTATATAATTTTTAAGAATATATTAAAAATTTATTGACAAAGTATGAAAGAATATGCTAATATATATGTGTTGTTAAAAACAGCAACCCAATGGAGAGGTGGTCGAGTTGGTTTATGGCACCAGTCTTGAAAATTGGCGTAGGTTTGTAGCCTACCGTGGGTTCGAATCCCACCCTCTCCGCCAATAAACCGGAGGCTGAACAAGCTTCCGATTTTTTTAATAATAATGAAATTCAATCGTTTGGAGATTTACCCAAGTGGCTGAAGGGGACGGTTTGCTAAACCGTTAGGGTTTCGTAAGGGGCCGCGAGGGTTCAAATCCCTCAATCTCCGCCAAAAGAACTGATATTCAATATCAGTTCTTTTTTTATAGAAAAATACTCTGGACTTTCCTATTAAATAAAGGCTTTACTAATACATAAAAAACCTTTGTGTGATTACAAAGTAAAGAAGTATGTAAGAGTTATAAAAAAGTATTGGTTTATAACAAAAGATATAAGGATCTATACTTTAAAATGAATTTCAAAATAAGCAGGTGTGGATAATTTTTTTATACTTGTGGATAAATTTTATATTAATTTTATTGTGAAAATAAATTAGTTTTTCTTAAAAATTTTAAAATAAAAGTTTTTATACTTCATATAAAATAATTTTATATAAATTTTTTTATTTTATTTTTTTATTAATTTATAAAAATAGTAAAAAATAATCATAAAAATTAATAAGAAAATAGCAAAAATTAATAAAAGTCAGTATTATCAATGTTTACACGTGTTTTTTGTTTTTTATAAAATAATATAAATTAATTAAAAAAACTATATAAATATATAAAAAAATCAAAAAAATATAGAAAATATAAAGAAAAATAATTTATAAAAAAATCTTCAAATTGTCTAAAAAGCAATGGTAAAAAATAAATTGATTTTAAGAGATATAAAAATAGAATAAATGCTATGGAATAAGGTGTTTTACCTATAAATAAAATGCTAATTTTTTGATTAAAAAGTTAATAAAAAGATGAGATTAAGTATACTAAAATTTAGGGAAATTTATATAATTTTTTATGGAGAAATTAAAACAAAAAATTTAAAAAATAATAAAAAAATTTTAAAATTTTTTATCAAAATTTATAAAATTTGTATAAATTTTGATAAATTTTATATAAATTGCATAAATAAGTTTTGAATAAGTTTAAATATAAATTTTTAAATAATAAAAGAATAAATAAAAAAACTTTGAAAGCCTTGCAAATAAAGAATTTTTAAAAAATAGAGAAATTTTTAAGTAAAAATTAATAGTAATCAAATAAAAATTTAAAATTAATAAAATTTTAGAAAATTAAAAAAAAGAAAAATGTAAGTATTTGAAGAAGAATTGGCAAAAAAGCAAATTAAAAATAAATGATAAAATAATTTTAAAAAATGCAAGGGAATAAAGGAAAAACTAATATAAAAAAAGAGCAATTTTAATATTAATAAACATAGCATTATGTAAAACATTAAATTATAATTTTGAGCAATTTAAAATAACAAAAATGAAGCAAAAAAATAAAAAAATTTTAAATTTTACAAATTATTTTTATAAAAAAACATAAATTTTATTAAAAATTTGAAGTTATATTTTAATAATTTTAAAGTATAAAAATGAAAAAAAATTTAAAAATTTGACGATATCTTCAAAAAGGTTGATAAATAAAGGTTTTAATAAATTACTAAAAAGATGGGTAAAAAAGTATATAAAACTTCAAAATGCAAATTTTTTTAAAAGAAAAAAGAAAATGAATAGTTAAATTTATATAAAAATATATTAAAATATAATTATAAAATTGCCATAATAACAAAAAAATTAAAATAAAAAATAAAATTAATATATCACTACGAATTCAATAGATACAAAATATAAAAAAATAATTTTTTATATTATTTTGTGGTTAAATTATGTTAAGAATATTGTTCGTAATTAATGATAAAATTGTAAGCTAAATTTTACTAAAAAATCATATTAAAAAAATAAAAAAATTATATTAAAAAAGGTAAAAATAAAAAATTTTTAGGCATTTTTATAAAAAAATAAAGGCAAATTCTGGCAAGTGATGATTAAAATTAAATAAGATCTTTTATTAATACTTCAAGATTACTCACAAAAGGGCTTAAAATCAAGATTTTATATCCTAATATAGAAAATATATTAAATATAGTCAAAATAGATTATTTTTATAAAATTATCAAAAAAAATAAGAAAAATATTAGAAAAGTATTAGAAAAAAATAATTTATTTTTATCAATTTATATATATAATAATGTGCTTTAAATAAATAATAAAAAATAAATAATGAATTGTCCCTAATACCTGGGGAATAAACAATAGAAAATGTATAAAAATATATTAATTATATAGACAAGTTTATAATTAATTTTATAAATAAAAAATAGATATTTTTTATCTATAGAAAATGTAAAAATGCTTTTAGATTTTTAAAATTATTTTAAAATAAATAAAAAATTTTTTACTTATTTTAAAAAATTTTTAAAGTAAAATCAGGGCAAAATATAATAAAAATAAAAGGATTCATAAAAATGTTGATATATCAAGCTTTAATAATCAGAAAATAAATATCAAAAATTGTATAAATGTGAAATAAAATTAGAAAAAAAGAGAAAATTTAAATTTTAAATAGCATAACTTGCATTAAATAATTGTCATAAAAACAACGCATATGGTTCATATTAAATGATAAAATTAATTGTATAAAAAAATATATAAATAATTACAAAACTCTTTGGGAATAAACAAATATAAGGAATTTATTTTTGATTTAAAAAAATGAATAAAATGTACCCATTCCTACAAATTTATGTTTATCTAAATCATGATTTAAATAAGTATTATAAATAGAATTAAAAAGGTGATTTTTTTAAAATTTTGATTATGAAAAAGAGCACAAAATAAAAATTTTTAAAAGCAAATTTTATAGAAATAAACAAATTTAAATTTTTTTACTTATAAAGATATAAATTGTTTAAAAAATAAGTGTTGATTAATATAAAAAGCATATAAATTAATAAAATTAATAAAGAAATAATCTAAAATATTAAAGAAAAATAATTATAAATTTTCTTTTTTAGTCTTATAAAATTACTATAATTTATAATTAAACTATATAAAAATGTGGGCTAAATATAATCCAGATATGAAGCAAAGTACTGGGAAATAAGGAATGTAGTTTTTAAAAAAATATAAAATAATGAAGAATATTTGAATAAAATTTCTTTATAAAATAAAGAATATTTAAATTAAAAATTTTAAACATTAATAAAATATTTTATATTTTTAATCAAATTTCTTTAAAAAAAGTAAAAATAATTTTTGAAAATAAAAAAGTTTTTTATTTATATATATATAAATAAAAGAGCAATTTTTATAAAAACTTTTAAAACACTTGAAAATACTAAGAAAGATAAAAAAAGAAAAAGATATTATAAATTTTAAAAATTTTTCTATAAATCAAAACTCAAAAGAAAAAGACGAGTATTATATTTTAAATTAGTATTATAAATGTAAAAACGATTTTACTACTTTTACTCAAAGACAATCACTTTTGTGCCCAATATTTAATAATAAAATCTATGTAAGTCAGTGCAACGGTGAATATTCTAGGAGTTTTAATATTGAATTTTTAATATTATGTTATCAAGTATTAAAGATCAATAAAAAAGAAAATTAATTTATTTGAAAAGATATTTTTTTATAAAAAAACAAAAATTTAAAAAATATTAGATAAAAATTTTCTAAATTTTTCTAAATTTTTTTATAATTAGTTATAATTTATAATAAAAAAATTAATTTTTAAAATGATTTTGTGTGAAAAATACTTTATAAATATATTAAAAAACTTTAAAACTACTGTTAATACTGTGTTTTATTCATTAAATCTTAAAATGCGAAAATAAGCTCGAAAAATATGTTTAATGACAAATATGTTAAAGAAATTTAGAAAAATCTTTAAATTTGATTGTAGTGATTTGTTATTTCAAAAAGTGATGTTTGACAAAAAAACAAATACTATATAAACTAAAAGATAACATGAATTCGTTGGGAAATATGAAGAAAATAAAAAATATATAAATTATCTCTAATTTATGTTGATTAAATATTTTAAAATAATTAATATGATAAGGCTTTTAAAAAAGCTATTATAAAATAAGAAAAAAATAAAATTTAATAAGAAAAATAAATTTTACTTTTGTTTTTATTTTTAAAATTATAAAAAATTATGATTTAAATTCAGTTTTAAATTATAAAAATTGTTAGATATGCTGAAAAAAGCTAATAAATAGAAGATTTCTATAAGAATTTTACTAAAGCTATTTGAAACTTTATATTAAATTGAATTAATAAAAATTAAGAAAAGCAAGAAAAAAAATTACGGTAATACCTGAAATGCTTGAAATAACTTATATAGACAAATTTAAGAAAAAATAAAAAGTATAAAAATTTTTTTAAAAAAGAGTATAAAAACAAAAAATTTTTAAAAAAAAGATGATAATTTAGAACTAAAAAGCAATTTTTATGAAAAATTAGCAAATTTGACTAATAAATTTTAAAAAAATATTCAAAAAAATTAAGAAAAGTTAAATAGAAAATTTTTATAATAAATATTATTTTTAAAGAAGTTATTAAAATAAATAAAAAATTATAGCTAAACTTCATACTAAACAAAATTGTAGATACTATAATTGCCTAGTATAAGAAAGGATAAAATCACTAAAAAAGGTATTTGTAGAGCGAAATATAAAATATTCTTTTGTAAGAAAAATTAACAAACAAAATGAGTTTTTACTTATTTAAAAAATAAATTTTTATAAAAATTTTATGCATAAAAAATGAAAAAATAAAATTGTTGTATAGTATTTTATTGGAATAATCTTTAATAAGAAAAAAAATACTTATAGAAGTGGTTTTATGAATTAAATAAAAAACACTATTTTCAAGTGTTTAGAAGAATTTATGTCTTATACTTAAATTGAACTAAAACATGATGTTTATTTCTAATTAATTAAAAATTTTAAGAAAATTATTAATTAATACAATAACAAAATTGTCATATTAACAATTGAAATTAATCTCTATTAATAAGTTAATTCTAATGCAATTTTTAATTGGCAAAAAATAGATGTAATGGCTTGGGAATAAAGAAAAACGGAAAAAGCAAAATAACAGTCAAATTTACTAATTATATCCAATAATCTTAAGTTTGTTTTTGAAAATTATGAAAACTAAATATAATAATTTTATTTAAGTGTTTCTGATCTAAAAAATAACTTTATTTACAATTAAATTGAGCAGAAAATAAATATAAAATAAATTTTAATCCAAAGAAAGTAAATATATTTAAATTATTATATAAAATCATCATTTTTTGATGTTATTTTCTTCAAAAAAATAAAGAAAATTATTTAAGAAATTTTGATCACAATTTATGAGGAAATTTAGGAAAAATTTTTAATGAAATGATAAAGTGAAAATTAAGATATTTTTTAATAAAAATCTAGGGAATATAATGTTTTTTGGTTAGTAAAAATATAAAAAATTGTATCTTTTTATAAAAAAAACAAGTCTAATTTATATACTATTTTTTATAAAAATTAATATATAAAAAGAATAAATTCTATAGTATAAAATATTAAAATTTTTATTAAATATTATTAGAAAAACTAGTTAAAAAATTTTATAAAAATTTTTATTATTAATAATAAAGAATGAAAAAATTAAACAAAAAATAATATTTAAACAAAAAAATGTAAGGTATAAATATAATCTCTTTATGAATACTGCAATTGAGAGATTATTAGTGATTAATAAAATTTAAGTATTATAAACGTATAAATGATATAATTTTCAAAAAATTTTAGAAAACTATATTAATGTTAAGTCATAAAGACAAATAATAAAATGCTTGAATTTGCACAATTTTATAAACTTAAAATTAGTTGTGCAAAAAGTTGGTAAAAAATGCTCAAAACACTATGGGAATAAAAGAAAATATGAACCACCTATAAATAGTATTTTTATTAAAAAAATCTCTTAATTAGATTAAATAAATTTGACCTCAAAAATATATTTTATGCAAACTAAATATGTTTTTTTAAAATAAAAAGTTATTAAAAAATTTCTTTAAATTTTATCTAAAAAAATTTAAAATTACTAAAAATTTGCAAAAATAAATTTAAATTTAGAAAATATACTATAAACAAATTAAATTATAAATGAAAATTAGTAAAAAAATTATAAATTATTTTAAAAATTTAAAGAAAAAAGAAAAAGATTGATAAATTTTAAATTTAACATATGTTGTACCAAAAGACAAACTATAAAAATATATAATTAGACTTTAATTTTTAAATGTTTTTTAAAAGAAAAAGCTAGGGAATATAATAAAAATTGATTTTAAATTGTATAAATTTTTTTAATATCAGATAGTAAACATAAACCATAAAAAATAAGTTATTTTTAACCAAAATTAAGGCGAAAAAATAGGAATAAAAACATAAAATTTAATAAAAAAATTTTTTTCATTATAAAAAATTTAAAAAAATAAATGTAGATACATTTTTTGAAAAATTTCCAAGTAAAATTAATTGTATCTACATTTATTTTATAAAAGTTTTATTTAAAAGTTATAATATATTATTCAATTCATAAAAATAATTTTCATAAATTAAATTTTATTAGTTTTTTTCTTTTTTAATTTTATATTTTCTTTTTCATTAACTATATTTTCAATTTCAATTGCTTTTTTAGATTGCTTTTCTTTTTCAAATTATCTTTAGCAACTGTAGTTAATAATTTAATTCTATTTGTTTGATTTGTTTCACTAGCACCAGGATCATAATCAATAGGAGAGATGTTAGCATAAGGATATTTTTCTCTAATTGATTTTATAACACCTTTTCCAACAACATGGTTAGGTAAGACATGCAAATGGTTGAACACATACAATGTTTGGAATATCATGTTCAATATATTCAATCATTTCTGCTGTTAAGAACCAACCTTCACCAGTTTGATTTCCTATTGATAATATATCTTTAACTTTAGATTCTAATTCAAAAATATCACAAGGTAATAAGTAATCTTTTTTTGATGCAGATAGATGCTTTGCTTAAATCTTTTTCTAACATTTCGATTAATTTAATAACAGCTCCAAAAATTTTTGCTTTAGCTTTATCTATGTTTAGTAATTTATTATTAGTAACTTTATGTGTTGCAATAAATTTAATAAATCCCATAAAATCTGGTGAAATAACTTCAGCACCTTCTTTTTCAAGAACATCAATTACATGATTATTTCCAAAAGGATGATATTTTATTAATACTTCACCAACAATTCCTACTTTTGGTTTTTCTACTGAAGTATCTAATTCTATTGTTTCAAAGTCATTTACCATTTCATAAATGCTTTTCTTAAATTGATTATATGTAGATTTTGAACATAAAGCTTTGCACTTTTCTAACCATTTTTCATACATTGCCTGAGATTCACCTTTGTGAATTTCATAAGCTCTATTTTTTAATAATAATTTTTGTAATAAGTCTCCATAGAAAACAGCTTTTACTAAGTTAATTGCCATTGGTATTGTAATTTTAAATCCAGTAGCTTTTTCCATACCAACAACATTAAATGAAACTATTGGAACATTTCCAAAACCAGCATCTTTTAAAGCTTTTCTTATAAATCCAATGTAGTTTGTTGCTCTACAACCACCACCAGTTTGAGACATTATAAGAGCAGTTCTATTTACATCATATTCTCCAGATTGTAATGCTTCAATAAATTGACCTGTTGTTAATATTGATGGATAACATGCATCATTATTTACATATCTTAATCCTGTTTCAACAGTTTTTTCTGTACATTCTCTTAATAATTTAACATTATATCCAAGAGATTTTACAGCAGATTCTATTAATTCAAAGTGAATTGGAATCATTTGTGGAATTAAAATTGTATATCCTTCATCTTTCATTTCTTTAGTGAAAGGAACTCTTTTAACTTCATAATCTCCAATTTCATTTTTTATCTAAGTTTTCTGCATCCTGTTCTTCAGCTTTTTGAGCAATACGTTTATTCATACTAGCAAGTAAAGATCTAATACGTATACGAATAGCACCTAAGTTATTAATTTCATCAATTTTAATTAGTGTATACATATTGTCATAACTTTTTAAGATTTCTTCAACTTGATCTGTTGTAACAGCATCAACACCACAACCAAAAGAATTTAATTGTATCATTTCTAAGAAATCATGTTTACCAACAAATTCTGCTGCTGCATATAATCTTGAATGGAATACCCATTGATCAACAACACGTAAGTGATGACTTACACCATCTTTTGGGTCACAAATACTATCTTCAGATAATACACATAATCCTAAACTTGTGATTAAAGTATCAATACCATGGTTAACTTCTGGGTCAACATGATATGGACGTCCTGCTAAAACAATACCTCTTAAATTATTTTCTTTAATATATTTAATTGTTTCTTTTCCTTTTTTACGAACATCATTTTTGAATTTTTGATATTCTGCTTCAGCTGCTTCAGCAGCTTCTAATAATTCTTTTTTAGTAAATTTATATTCTTTTAATTCTTCACATTCATACATAACTTTTGCTAAGTTTTTAACATTATCGATAGGTAAGAATGGATTTAAATATTTAATTTCTGGATTTCTTAATTCTTCAATATTATTTTTTATAACTTCTGAATATGAAATAACAATAGGGCAGTTATAATGATTATCAGAAGTTTCATATTCTTTTCTGTTATAAGGAATACAAGGATAAAATATAGTTTTTATTCCTTGTTTTAATAAACTCATAACATGACCATGAGCAAGTTTTGCTGGATAACAAACAGATTCTGAAGGCATAGATTCCATACCTTTTTCATAAGTTTTTCTGTTTGATTTTTCAGAAATTATAACTCTAAATCCTAATTTTGTAAGTAATGTGAACCAGAAAGGATAATCTTCATACATATTTAAAACCCTAGGGATTCCAATTGTTCCACGTTTAGCATCTGCCTCAGAAAGCGGTTCGTAACTGAATAATCTCTCATATTTATATTTATAAATGTTAGGTAAATCTTTCTTTTCTGAATTTTGATTTCCAGCACCTTTTTCACATCTATTTCCAGATATAAATTTATTTCCATTTTCAAAAGAATTTATTGTTAATAAACAATGATTTTCACAGCCTTTACAACGAACATGAGAAATTTTTATATTTAAATTATCTAATTCTTCAGTTTTTAAAATTGTTGATCTATAAGTCATATCAAGATTTGCATGATATTGTTCTTGTGCAAGAAGTGCTGCACCATATGCTCCCATAAGTCCAGAAATATCTGGTCTTACAACTTCTCTTCCAACAATTAATTCAAAGGCTCTAAGTACAGCATCATTATAGAATGTACCACCTTGGACAACTATATTTTTTCCTAAAGTTTTTACATCTCTAACTTTCATAACTTTTTGAATAGCATTTTTTATTATTGAATAAGAAAGTCCACTAGAAATATCTCCAACAGAATAACCTTCTTTTTGAGCTTGTTTAATTTTTGAATTCATAAATACTGTACATCTAGAACCTAAATCAACTGGACCTTTAGATTTTATTGCTTCTTCAACAAAATTTTCAATAGATAAATCTAAGCTTTTTGCAAAAGTTTCTAAAAATGATCCACATCCAGATGAACAAGCTTCATTTAACATGATATTATCAATTGCTCCACCTTTTAATTTTATGTATTTCATGTCTTGTCCACCAATATCTATAATACTGCTAACTTTAGGTAAGAATTTTTTTGCAGCAGTATAGTGTGCAATTGTTTCAATTTCATTTAAATCTACATTTAATGCAGTTTGTATTAATTTTTCACCATAACCAGTTACTCCACTAAAACGGATAATAACTTTTTCTGGAAGAACTTTATATAATTTCTTTAGCATAGAAATAACGCTTTTTAAAGGATTTCCTTTATTATTTTCATATAAAGAATATAAAAGAGCACCTTCTTTATCAATTAAAACAAGTTTTGTTGTAGTTGAACCAGCATCAATTCCTAAGAAAGCATCTCCTTCATAAGTTTTTAAGTCATTTCTTTTTACTTTATCTTTATCATGTCTTATTTTAAATTCTTCATAATCTTGTTCTGTAGCAAAAAGTGGATCTAAAGTTTGTCCTTCTATAAATTTTGCATCTTTAAATGTTTTTAATCTTTCTTCTAAATCTTTAGATTCAATTGTTTCTGTTTCAACAGATGCATAAGCAGCACCAGTTGCAACTAAAAGATGAGCATTTTCAGGAATAATAATTTTATCATCTGTTAAGTTTAAAGTTTCAATAAATCTTTTTCTTAATTCAGAAAGATAATTTAATGGACCACCTAAAAATGCAACTTTACCTTTTATAGGTCTACCTTGAGCTAAACCACTAATTGTTTGATTAACAACAGCTTGAAAAATTGAAGCAGAAATATCTTCTTTTCTAGCGCCTTCATTTAATAATGGTTGAATATCTGTTTTTGCAAAAACACCACAACGAGAGGCAATAGGGTATATTGTTTCATAAGTTTTTGCAAGTTCATTTAATCCTTCTGTATCTGTATTAAGTAAAGAAGCCATTTGATCTAGAAATGCACCTGTACCACCAGCACAAGTACCATTCATTCTTTGCTCAATAAATTTATCAAAATATATAATTTTGGCATCTTCACCGCCAAGCTCGATTACAACATCAGTTTGTGGTATTAATTTTTCAACAGCAGATTTACATGATATAACTTCTTGAATAAAATTAACATTTAAAATTCTTGATATATCAAGTGCACCAGAACCTGTTAATGACATTGTGAAAGTAGTGTCTGGGTAGTCTTTCACCAATTTTGTTAAAACATTATATAGTGTACTTTTAGTATCAGAATAATGTCTTTCATAATTAGAATATACTATATTTAAATCTGTATCTAAAATTACTATTTTAACTGTTGTTGAACCAATGTCTAATCCAACGTGTAATAATTTATTCATTTTATTCTCCTATCAAATCATATAAAAGCGTTTATAAAATACAATAATATGATTAAATTTTACTTAAATATCTATAAGTAATAAGTATATTTTATAAGGTTTATCGAAATTTGTCAATGTTTATATTTCCCTTATTTCCCTAAAGGAATAGCATTTTTTTCCAAACAAAATGCATAAATTTTAGTGATTTGAATAACATTATAAAAAAAGCTTTGAAAAACACTTCAAATACTTGAAATATTAATATTTTATTAATTTTAGAATGTAATTTTTTGAAGCAAAGAAAAATGGGAGGAAAAGCTATGCAAAAATGGATAATATTATTTGTTATTTTTATAATATTAATTTTAACCACAGTTATAGTATTAAATGTGGATATCGAGACCGAATATACACCAGAAACAGAAATTGAAGAAACAGAATTAAGAAAAACGATTATAACTTTATATTTCTTAGATAAGAATACTAATGAATTAGTAAAAGAAAGTAGACTAGTTGATTCAAAAATATTAATAATTAAACCATATGAAGAAGTCATAAATATGTTAATTAGTGGTCCAGAAAATGGAAATTATGAGAGAATAATTCCAGAAAATGTAAGAATTTTAGAAACAAATTTAGAAGGAGATTGCTTAGTAATTAATTTTAGTAATGAGATTTCAGAGAGTATAGCTGACGAAAATACAAAAGTTAAAATTACTGAATCAATTTATCAATCTTTAAAAGAATTTACAGAAATTAATAGTATAAAAATATTAGTTGAAGGTCAAGAAATTCAAGAGAATTCGGATGAAATACAGGAAAATGTCGAAACATAAAAGTATTTGCTATATTTGACATATAATATATGAGATGTTATAATTGTAAACAACAAACGGAGTATAATATTAAAAAGTAAGTTTGTAATTGTCAATAGTATTGTAAAAAATCCCTATAACAGGTCTTGTTTGTTATGGGGATTTACTTGTTTATAATAAATGTTGAAAAGTTGGAGGAAAGATGGAACTTCTAGAAAATGAAAGAATAGATGACTTAGAATATAAAAACTTAAAAATAATTCAAAATAAAAGGGATTTTGTTTTGGAATAGATAGTGTTTTATTATCTGATTTTGCAAAAGGAATATAAAAAAAATTCTACTGTTCTAGATATAGGAACAGGTACAGGAATTATTTCTATTTTATTATCTGCCAAAACACAAGTAAAAAAGATTTATGGTGTTGAAATACAAGAAGAAGTGGCAAACATGGCAAAAAGAAGTGTTAGTTTAAATAATTTAGATGACAGAATAGAAATAATAAATGCTAATATAAAAGATATTTTTAGAATTTTAGAGCCAAATAAAATAGATTGCATAGTAACAAATCCTCCATATATGAAATTAAATACAGGCAAAGTAAATGATGAAAAGAAAAAGTTAATTTCTAGACATGAAATAGAATGTACTTTAGAAGATATTATTCAAATAAGTTATAAATTATTAAAAAGTAATGGTGAATTTTATATGGTACATAGAGCAGAAAGAATTGTAGATATATTATACAATTTAAGAAAATATAAATTAGAGCCAAAAGTATTAAGATTTATTCATCCAAAAAGAAGTAAAGAACCAAATCTTGTATTAATAAAAGCAGTAAAAAATGCTGGATATCAATTAAAACTTGAAAAACCATTAATAGTATATAATAATGATGGAAGTTATACTGATGAAATATTAGAAATATATAATAAAAAAGGAGAAATATAAATGTCAGGGAAATTATATTTAGTAGCAACACCAATAGGAAATTTAGAAGATATAACAATTAGAGCATTAAATGTTTTAAAAGAAGTAGATTTAATTGCAGCAGAAGATACAAGACATACACTTGGCTTATTAAATCATTTTGAAATATCTAAACCTTTAATTAGTTATTATAAGCAAACTGAGAAAGCAAGAAGTGGAATTTTAATAGAAAAACTAAAAGAAGGAAAAAATATAGCAGTTGTTTCTGATGCAGGAACACCAGGAATTTCAGATCCAGGGGAAGAAATTGTAAAATCAGCTATTGAAAATAATATAGAAATTATTCCAATTCCAGGAGCATGTGCATTAGTAAATGCATTAATTGCATCAGGATTATCAACTAGAGAATTTTCTTTTATAGGTTTTTTATCTGCAGTAAAAAAAGAAAAGAAAGAAAAGCTTGAAGAAATTAAATTTGAAACAAGAACATTAATTTTATATGAAGCACCACATAAATTAAAAGGGACATTAGAATTAATTTTAGAAGTTTTAGGTGATAGAAATATTGTTTTAGCGAGAGAATTAACTAAAATACATGAGGAATTTATAAGAGATAGTGTAAGTGAAATTTTAAATAGAATAGATGAAATCAAAGGTGAATTTGTTATTTTAATAGAAGGAAGTCCAATTTCTAAAAAAGATATTGAAACAAATAATATAAATAATTTATCTTTAGAAGAACATTATAATATGTATGAAAATCAAGGCTTTAGTAAAAAAGAAATTATTAAGAAAATTGCTAAAGATAGAAATGTAAATAAAAATGAAATTTATCAATATTTTATTGATAGATAAGAAGAGAGTGAAATTTAGGGAAGCAACTTAAATTTCACTATTTTTTTAAAATTTGTTCTCGCAAAAATGCAATACATACGTTATATGCGTAGAGAAAAATAAAAAAATACCTGAAAATGAAACAATAAAGAAATATTTAAATTAATAATATTAAATTATACTTTAATTAATGATGAAGGAAAAATTTGCTAACAGGATATAGCAAAAATATAAAAATAATTTAATAAAAATTGTAAAGAATCGATAATTAATAATATTGTATAGTCGAAAATGTTATAAGACTTTTATTTATGAAACAAAAAACGTTTAAGAATTTATGTATTAGAGAAAATTTATTCTTAAGCGAAGTAATGTGAGTAAATAGAAGTCTTTTTTGTATATAAATTTTAGAAAAAGAAAGGAAAGAATAAGTATGAGTCTGAAAACGCTTGTGGCTGTACACACACACACACACACACACACACACACGGTATCAATTTAATAGATAAAAAAAGAGTAGATAACATCTACTCTAAAAGTGCTGCAAATAGACTTTTATTTAGCAAACAATTAACGTTACTAAAAACGTGATTGATGTTTGTTAAGTAAAGGTCTATTTTTGTTATAAAAATACAGAAGAATGGAAGGAAAGTATTGAGTTATGAAAGGAAAAATTAATCTTAGTAAAAGAGAAATGAAAATATGTATAATTAGTACTATTTTAATTGTTAGTGCAATATGCTTAGCTCTTGTTAAATATAAAATAGACGATAAGTATAAAGGAATTCAAACTAGAACAATGACATATACCAGAGTTAAAGATGGAGATGAAGCAACGAACTGTGAATTTATAAAGTTTGATGCATTTTTCTTAAAAGATGTGGATGGAGATGGAATTGCAGATGGTGTAAGAGGAAGCTGTAATCAAATTGGTAAAGAAGATAACTTATATTTTGAAATTAAAGTTGAAAAAGATGGTTATTTGGAAAATGGAAAAATTACTATTAACACAACTAATTCTTATTTATATGCTGCTTTAGTAAAAGATTCTGGAATTAAAGATAATTATATAGGGCCTAACATTAAAGAGATTGAATTAAATAAACTTTCAAACGGAATGCAAAAATTAATAATTACAAGTATTAGAAGTGGTGATTATAGTTTAAGTAGCGAATCAATGAATGCTATTAATAATAATATAAATAACTATTCAGACATAAATTCTGTTACTTTTACTGGTACACACGTATCAGAAGATGGAACAATAACAGAAATTGAAAAAACAATTGAATTTAATGTTGATTGGTATGGAAAGTTAAACACTGAAATTCCTGAAGTTATAAGACTTGATCAAAGTAATTTAAATCATGAATACAGTTTTAATGAGTTATTAGATGAAAATGGTGAAACTTTGACTTTAGATTTTAAGGTGGGAGTACAAGAAAACAGATATCAATCATTAATTAGTAAATCAGTTATAGAAGGAAATATACCAGAACTTAATGGATCCAAGCCATTAAACGTAGAGATTTCTGGTATAGGTGTAACTTATAAATATGATAACGAAACAGGATATTACATAGCTCAAAGAGAGTCTGTTATTGATGAAGATGGAAATGTAATAACGCAAGCTTATACAGATGTTTATGAGAATAATAGAATAAATGAATATGAATTTCATATTGAGTATCCCGCAGAAGCATATGATGATTTAGATGCTAGTGTATATAATTTACCGTTATTAGTTAACGCATATTATGAAGGCTTTAATAACAGTGGAGAAGAATTTGATAATCCATTTAAATCAAATATAGCAACAGAATCTGTATATTTTAGATTATATAAAGAAGGGGTTGGCGGACACGTAGGAATTAGAATTGGTAATCGTATTACAAATCCAGTAAAAAGATATATAATTGAAAAATCTAAACCATTAAGAATGTATAATGGTATATCAGAAATAGAAAAAGATGATACGTATATTGTTAAATGGAATTTAAAATCTAATAGTGATGGCGCTAAAAGTACAGTTATAAAAGAAACCAAGGATGGTGAAGCTCAAGTTTCAGATGAATTTATTACTGCGGAAAATGAACATATATCTACAGAAAATATAGTAAAAAATATTGGTATAGGTATGCTTGATCCAATAGAAACATTAGGAGAGAATGGTTGGATTAAAATATTTGATGATGAAACAGATGAATTAATTGTAACATTTACAAAAGATAATTGGACCAAATATACAAAAGATAACTATTATAAATATAAAGTTCCTATAAAACATATTAGAGTTGAAACAAGTGGATTTAAACCAGAGTCATATGTAACTATATATAATATAAAAGAAATTGATGATGAAGCTTTGGTAAATAATTTTACTAAAGATGAGTTTACAACATTAAAAAGAATTATAAGTTATGTTGTAGCTTATGTAGATGGCAGTTATTTTGATAAGAATGAATATATTGCATCTTATGAAGCACCAGTTTCTGTTGCAACATTAACATTAAGTAAAAAAGAATTTACAACGCAAACATCATATACTAATACAAAAATGACAATAGAAGCTCAAACAGATATAACAGCAAATCAAAAAAAATGGATTAATGGAACATTTCTAATTAAATTTCCTGAAGAAATTTTAGGCATAGAAATAAAGGATATTCAAATTGATAACAAAAATGTTGAAATAGTTAGCTATGAGATTTTTGAAGAAAATAATTGTAAATTTCTTAGAATAATGACAAATAATGAAAAAGAGTCTACATTTAATATAGATTTGGATTGTGATATATCAATTGATCCAAGAGTATTAACAGTTTCAAAAAATATTGAATTATATGCTACAAATGAAAATGATACAGATTATTATTATTCAACTAAAGATATATATGATGTAAATCAAAATGGTAATAAAGATGAAGTTGTAAACTGTACTAATTCAGAAATTATAATTATTGCGCCTAGTATATTATTAACAAATCAGACAGCAATGGAATATGGTATTCCAGATAAAGTAACTATTGCACCAGAAACAGCATATGTATCAAAGGAACAAAGAAGTGCAAAAATAAATATTGAGTTAAATAACAATTATAGTAGTACAGTAAGTGAAGTAGTTATTCTAGGAAAAGTACCATTTAAAGGTAATAAATATGTAATTGCTAATAATGATTTAGGATCAACGTTTACTTGTACAATGAAAAATACTGGAATAGTAGTTCCAGAAGAACTATTAGATTTTGCTAAAGTGTACTATTCAGAAAATGAAAATCCAACAAGAGATGTATATAATACAGAAAATGGATGGACTGAAAGTCTAGTGGATTTTTCAAAAGTGAAATCTTATATGATAGATTTAGGTGAAAAAAATATAGAACCTTCAAAATCATATAATTTCTATTATGAAATTGAAATTCCAGAAGGCTTAAAATTTGATGATGTTACTTATTCGCATTATGGTTTATATTTTAGTTTAGACACTTTAGGTGGAAAATATAGAACACAAGCTGAACCAAATAGGCTTGGTTTTATGATTGCTAAGGAATATGAACTAGACGTAATAAAATATCAAAAAGGAAAAAATAAGACAGTAGATAAAGCAATATATCGTATTATAGAAGAAGGAAAAGAGGATTCAAAAACAAGAGCAACTGCTAATGGAGGAAAACTAACAGTATCAGGATTATTATTAGGAAAGACCTACAAAATAAAAGAGATAAAAACCCCAGAACAATATGAATTAAATACAGATGAGATTGTATTTAAGACATATGAAGAAAATGATGATATAGCATTAGATTTTATTTCTGGAAATGCACGATCTGCCAAAGTAATAAGAGAAGATGGAAAAGATAGTAAAATTCAAATAGAAGTTGAAGATGAAGTTAGAGCTGATTTACAAATTTTAAAAATTGATGCAGAAACTAATTTTACATTAAGAAATATAAGATACAAAATAAGTGGAAAAGGTCTTGCAGAAAATGGAAAAATTCAAAATACTGATATTAATGGAATAATCTCTTTATCAGGATTGTTCTTAAATGAAGAATATACTATAGAAGAGATTAAGGCTGATGGATATTATTTGAGTGAAGCAATAAAAGTAAAGCTAATTAATGAAAATGGAGAATATAAAATTCAAACAGCTGGTAATGTGAAAAATAGTTATGTTACAACAGAAGATGATGTTCCAAAAATTAATTTAGAATTACAAAATACAAAAATACCAACTTATAATATTGAAATTACAAAAGTAAAAAAAGATACAAATGAACCACTGCAAGGAGCAAAATTTAGATTAATAAGAGATAATAAGATTCTTGGAGAATATGAAACAAATGAAAATGGACAATTAGTAATTCCAGACTTAATTATAAATGATGAAGCAAATAATATTCAAAACACATATACAATAAAAGAATCTGTTGCGCCAGCAGGATTTACAAAAATAAAAGATATTACTTTTAAAGTAGAAAAAGATGGAGATAATTTCAAATATATACAGGAATCAGAAAATCAAATTGAATCGATAGTTAGTGGAAATACTATAAAACTAAAAATAGAAGATTTTCCAGCATTTAAATTAATAAAAAAAGATGGTGAAACAGCAAATGTTTTACCAGGAACAAAATTTACAATTTATAATATAGATAATTATGTTGAAGAAATTGCAAGAGATAGCAAAGGTAATATTATTGGTAACTTAGAAGATATAAATGGAACTCAATATTATGTACTTACAACAGATGAAAATGGGGAATTTACTGCAGATTTACCAGAAGGCGTATATAAAGCTGTTGAAGTATATGCTCCAGAGAAATATGAATTACCATCATTAGATGCTAGAACATATTATTTTTCTGTTGGGCAACATAGAGAAGGAGATTTAAATTATAGAATAACATCAGGACACAAATTAGCAAAGAATTTAACAACAAATGTAGATACTGTAATTAAGCAGGTTGCTGAAACAAGTGATAAAGGAAATGTATCAGTTGGAACATTTAGTAACGGAGAAATAATGCTTACAGATGGAACAGTGATTAAAAATGAAGGAGAAGAGGATACATTCATACAAAAATATGATGCTAATAACAATCTTCAATGGTTTTATAATTTTGGTGGAGTAAAAGATGATGAACTTTGTGATGTAATTGTAACATCAGATGATAACATTTTAGCTGCTGGATATTTTCGTGGTTCGATTACATTATCTAATGGAGTTACTTTAAATAGTGGTGGAGACAACACTAGAGCTGGAATTATAATAAAGTATTCAGAAGAAGGAGAAATTCTATGGTATGATGTTATTGATGGAACGAGACATGAAAGAATATTTGATATTTTAGAGAGAGTAAACGAAAAAGGAGAGACAGAATATATTGCTATTGGAATGCTTAGAAGTACAAATATAGAATTATCAAATGGTGAAGTAGTAGGAAGAAAAATAAAAGAAGATATATTTATTGCAATTTATACAGAAGATGGAATAATAAAAAACTTCAAAATTATAGGTGGTTCTTCAAATAATATAGGTACAAACATACATATAGATACTACAGATGATTATGGGTTTGTTATTTTGGCAGAATTTTATGATACGTTTACATCATTATCAAATGAGCAAATTTCAAGGGAGTATTCTTATGAAACAACATCTTTAATAAGTAATGTTACAATGAAAATTAATTCAAATTTTGAAATTGTTTGGGAAAATAGTAATATGGCATCAGAAACAAGCTTAAATATAGGTGGAATATCAAGTACAAATGATGGCGGTTGCATATATGCTATTAATAGTAGAAAACCAGTTACTTTATCAAATGGCGAAATATTTACACCTACAGCACCAGATGGAGATACTTGTATAATAAAATGTAATGCTTCTGGAGAAATTGAATGGAAAGAAATGTATAATTCTACTTCAGTTTCAAAAACATATGATGTAAAAAGAGCCAAAGATGGTAATGTTTTATTAGCAACTAGATTTGCTGGAACTATTACAATTGGAGAAAATACATTTAATGAAAGTAGTTACACTGGGTATGTGGTAAAATATGATCAAAATGGAAATAAACTATTATTTCAAGCTGTTTTAACAGAGGGAAATAATAGAATAGAAGGAATTGCTGAAACAAGTAGTGCAGATATATTAGTTGCTGGATATTTTAAAAATAAAGTACATTTTTATGGTGGACAAACATTAATAAATGAGAATACAAAACAAGACAATGGTGTAGTTTTAAAGCTTGAAGAAGTAAATATAAAGGCTATAGAAGAAACTACTGTAGATAAATATACAGGAAGTGGAAATGAAAAACTAAGAAGTGTTGTAGCTACAAATGATGGAGGGTATGCAACTGTAGGTTTTTTTGAAAATACAATAACATTGAAAAATGGAGATACATACACTTCAAAAAGGAAAACAGACTCTATTTTTGTAAAATATAATTCTACTGGAATAATAGAACATAGCTTTGTTGTAAGTGGTGACGAGCATGATTATTTTCGCTATATAACAAAAACAAACGATAATGGATATTTAATTTGTGGTTATACAAATTCAAAAGAAATAATTTTACCAAATGGAGAAGTTAAAACATTTCCAGTTTCAAAAACAAAAGGTATTATTATAAAAGTAAGTGAGCAATTTGAAATAGAATGGATAGAATTTTTAGAAGGAAGTGATACTGTTGAATTAAAAAGTATAGAAGAAACTCAAGATGGTGGTTTTGTGGCGTGTGGTAAATTTGAAACAACATTAACGCTAAACAATAATATTACACTAGCATCTAATGGAGAGGAAGATATATTTGTTGTAAAATTTGATTCAACTAGAGAGATAGAATGGGCAAAAAAAATAGGTGGAATAAGTGTAGATGAAGCCAATTGTGTAACTCAAATAAAAGATGGAAGTATAATTGTAGTTGGAGAGTATAGTTCACCTATATTAGAACAAGGAAATGAAATATTAGGTATTAATGGTACAAGACAAGGAATTATAATAAAGTATGATAAAGATGGAACTAGAAAAAGTGTCTTAAATGTAGGAAATACTATAAGCTGTGTATGTAGTGCAAAAGATGGAGGCTATGTTGTTGGAGGATATACTGCAAAAGATAATACAATAGGTAATTTAGCAGTTGAACATAAAGGTGTAATAGCTATTAAGTTTGATTCTAATGATAAAATTGTATGGACTAACGGATATGAAGGATATGGACGTATTTATTCAATAAAAGAAACAAAAGAATGTGAATATTTAATTGCTGGTTTTTCAGATAACGGAGAAATTATTTTAGATAATGGTGATATAGTTCAATTAACTGGTTATACAGATCCAACGCTTGGGAAAATAGGAAATGATGGAAAGACAGTATGGTTAATTGGATTAGTAGGTGATAAGGATTATAGTGATGATAGATTTGAAGGTGTAGCAGAATTAAATGATGGTGGAATAGTTGCTACAGGATATTTTGAAAGTACAAAGTTAAACTTAAAAAATGGTCAAATACTAAATAATGTGACAAATGATGGACATTGTGATGGTTTGGTATTAAAATTTGTCGATAAAGGAATAAATGCTGAAAATGTGCAAGAAATAACAGCTTATAATTATGTGAAAAGATTTAAAATTAAAACTGAAGTATTAGAAAATAATGGAATAAAAGGTGGAACTATTTCGGGAGAACTTGCTGAAGTATATGAAAAAGTAAAATATAGTGAAAATTCAATAAAGGATATAAAAATTACTCCAGATACAGATTACAAAATAAAAAAGATATTAATAAATAATGAGGAAATTCCTTTTACTCCTGATGAAAATGGATGTTATACATTAGATAAATTTACATCAGTGATAGAAGATAAAACAATACAGGTATCTTTTTTAAGAACATCTAATGAATTTGTACTTGAAAAATATGCAGAAGATAATGTAACTCCACTATCTGGTGTAAAATTTAGAATAGAGCAAATCGAACAAGCTGAGGGAAGTGAGATTTTATTAAATCCAATTGAAGAAAAAACAAATAAAGATGGAAAAATAAATATTGAATTACCAATAGGAAAATATAAAATAACCGAAATTGAAACGGTTGATGGATATCAATTATTAGAAAATTCAATAGAATATGAAATGATACCAGAAGGACCAAATATACTTAAAATAAATAATAAGGAACTACGAAAAGTAATAGTACATCATTACTTAAAAGATACTGAAACAAGTGTTGCAGAAGATGAAATAATATTAGGTAAAACAAATGAAGAATATTCAACCTCACCTAAAACGAATTTAGAAAAATATGAACTAATTAAGGATGAAAATGGATCATATATTGTTCCTGATAATGCATCAGGTGTATTTCATGAAACTAGTGCCTTAGAAGTAACATATTATTATACAAGCAAAAAGATTCCGCTAAAAATAAATCATTACATATTAGGAACAACACAAAGAATAACTTTAGAAGATGGCACAATTGTTGAAGAGAAAATAGAATATGGAGAAGAAAATAAAGAATATCATACAGAGCCTATAATAGAAAATTTAAATCATATTTACGAATTGGTTGAAACACCAATAAATGCTAGTGGTGTTTTCCAAGGAAAAGAAATAATAGTAAATTATTACTATAAAATAAAGGAATACAAAGTTACAACAAAAGTTATTGGCGAAGGCGGTAGTATAACAAGTCAAAATGAAAAATATCATGAAATTGTTAAAGCAGGTGAAAAAATTACTAAAAATATTGAAGTTATTCCAGATGAAAATTATGAAATAAAAACAATAACTATTAATGGAATAAATTATAATTATACAGAAAATGAAGAAAGAAAAGTAATTATTACGGATATTGGAGAAATAAAAGAAGATACAGAGATAGTTGTTAGTTTTGGAACGTTATCTGAAACTATAAATTTTACAGTAGAGTATTACAAGGATAATGAAAAAATTGAACCATATACTCAAAGAATAGTACAAGAAATCGATAATGTAAATGTAAATTCATTATATTGCTGGAGCTTATCTGAATTAAATTATAGAAAATTAGAAAAATTAGTAAATTCATTAGAAATTTCTACCTTAAATGTATCAGTAAGTAAAGAGAAGATTGATAGTGCCGAATTTGAAAAATTAGTAGATTTTTGTGAAACAAAGCGTTTAGAATTATATTTATTAGTAGGTAAATCAAATTGGTATACTATTGATAACAGCTTAAATTTAAGAGAGATTGCAGATAAAATAGCAGAATATAATGCAAAAAGAAAATTTCATATTAATGGTATTGTTGGTGATATAGAATTTTATACATTAGAAGAATACAAAGTATCTACAAAGGAAGAAAGAAAAGAGTACTTTAAACAATATGTAGATACAGTTGAATATAACATACAATATTTAAAAAATTTAAATTTAGATTATGTTGTATGTATGCCAACATGGCTACACAGTATAGACTACGGATTGCTTGAAAAGCTAATGTCATTAGATTGCAAACGCTATGAAATAATGAATTATTCAAAAAAATATATGATGGATTCATTAGATGAAGAAATTGAGCTAGCTAAAAAATATAATAAACAGATTATTTCAATAGGAGAATTTGCACCAGTAAGTGATAAAGTATCAGATGATGAGTCGATGGCAAATGATGGAATTGAATACTTCTTAAATATTCAAGAACAATTAAATTCCAAGTATAAATATGATAATTTATTTTTTGGATATCATCATTATAGAGTACTAAAAGATATAGAATTACCAAATGCTGAACAAACATACAAACTAGAAGCATATCCATATTCAAATGAAGGAACTACGCAATTAACAGACGTATATGCTATTTCTGGAAAAGAAGTAATTAAGGGAATACCATCGGTTACAAGTTCTTCAGGAGAATATATATTAGAATTCTATGGAATGAAATATGATAAAGAATATACAATAGAAGTAGTTGGAAGTAGATTTGCAACATCAGAAGAATCTAAAGTAATTAGTTTTAGCGATAAAAATGAAAAAACAAAATATATTACACTTCATTTAGAAGAAAGATTTCCTGACTATAAAATAGAAACTATAAAAGAGGATGAAAATGAAGTACCCGTTATACCAGGAATAATTAAAAATGGTTCAGTAATAAAAATTTATTATTCATTAAATACAGAGAAAACAATTGAAATTGAAGTAACAAAGGTATGGAAAGATAATGAAGTACAATCATTAAGGAGACCAAATACAATAAAATTTGTTGTTATGCCTTATGAAGAATCAAAAGAAGAAGGTATAGTTACTAGTGAAGTAGAGGTACCTAAAAATATAGAAGAGGTATCTGAAACAGTAAGTTCTGAAGAAAAGAATACTTTAAATAATTTGGAAAATACAGAAGATATTGACAAAAATATTGATGATAAGATTAAAAATAATGAAGAAAATATTCCAGAGAATATAGATGATGATAATCTAAATGGAATAATAGGCGAATTAATTAATGATGAAGAAAAAGAAGAAATAACAGAAACACAGGAAAAGATATCAATAAAAAATGATATGACAGAAGAAGTTCCAAAAGATTTACATACAGATTATATAGAGTCAGAAAAAGATGAAATAGATATTGTAGAAGAAGAGAATAACAAAGAAATAGAAGAACTTATAATTCCAGAAGATACAAATACAGATTTTGAACAAGCAGATAATAATACAGTATCAGAGAATCAAGTAATTATAGATGGAAAGAAATTAGATTATTATGTTTTTGAATTTCCAAATCAAATTGTAAATAGAAATGAATCATCAAAAAAATATAAATTAGGAGGAGTACTAAAATATGACGAAACAACAGGAAAAGAAATACAATATATAGTAAAAGAATTAGAAGACTATGTTGGTGATTTAAAATTTTATGAAAGAACAGATGGAATTGTAGAAAAAGGAAAAGATAAAAAAGGAAGAGATATCTATACAACAGAAATTACTAATACATTCAGATTACCTGAAGAAAATAGTAAAGATATAAAAGTAACAAAAATTTGGAAAGATAATGATAATAAAGGTTTAATAAGACCATCAAGTATAGTAATTGATTTAATAGGAAGAGTTAAAGAAAACATTGCAACAGTAAGTTCATTAGAGGAAGGTAAAGATACAACAGAAAATATACAATATAAAGACGTAGTTTTAAAAACAGAAAACATTTCATCCATACAAAGTTGGAAGCATATATTTATGCAAAATCCAATATATGATGAAAATGGTCAGGAAATTGAATATACTGTAGAAGAAAAATCCCCTGAAACAAATAAAGATGCATTAAACCTATATATAGGCGAAGTAAGTGAAATAAATGATCAAAATGAAATTATTGTAACTAATACTTCAATAGTAAATGACTCAAAAATAGAGAAAATAGGGCCAGAAAAAGTAAATGCTATAGATAGTAAATTTTCTTATAACATTAATTATACAGTTGAATTAAATGTAAATTATCAAGATGAAAATGTTGAATTTACCGTAGTAGATAGCTTGCCTTATAAACTAAGTGATAAAGAACGTAACTTAGCTGGTGGAGAGTATAATGAAGAAGCACAAACAATAACATGGACAGGAAAATATAACACAAACGCAGAAGAACAAGTTGTTGTATGGAACGATGGAAGTAAAACACCAGTAACATTAGATGAAGAAAACAGCGTAAAAGTAGTTACATTTAATAAAGAAATAAGCTTTGCATATTTAGGAATTACTGTAGAAGATGAAAACAAAACAATAACAAACAATGTATCAGGAACAGTAAAACTAGAAAAATCAGAAGAAACAGTAAATGCAAAATGTGAAACAGTAACAGAATGGACAAAAGATGTAATTGTTAATAAAATGTGGAATGGTGATACAGAGGAAACAAGACCAGATTCAATAAGTGTTGAGTTAAAACAAGTAGTTGAGAAAGTAAATGAAAATGAAAAAATAATTCAAGAAATAGTTGATGTACAAGACGAAATTACAGCAGAAAGAGAAGACGTAAAATCACCAGTTACAATACTTCCAACTGCTACAGAAGATGGCAAAACACAATGGACATATACATGGACTAATTTACCAAGATATGATCTAGAAGGAAAAGAAATTAATTATACAGTAGATGAAACAGGAATAAATTACACAAAAGGTGAACAAACTGTGGAAAATCAATATTATTGTGAAAAGACAGAAGAAGTTATAGATGGAAATACAGTAGTAACATTAACAAACAATAAATATGGAAGCATAACAGTAACAAAAGTAGATAGCAGAAAAGAAGATATAAAACTTCAAGGAGCAGAATTTAAACTAGAAAGAGTAATAAAATCAGAATTATCAGAAGATGGAAAATTTGAATGGATAGTTCCAGATGAAAATAGTGAAGAATACGCTATAGCAACAGGAATAACAGGAGAAGATGGAACATTAATATTCAATAACCTAAAATATGGATATTACAAATTAACAGAAACAAAGGCTCCAGAAGATTACAGAATAGCAGAAAAAGATATAGAAGTTATTGAAGTAAGTGCTGAAAATCCAGAAAAATTAAATGTACAAGTAACAGTAAAAAATGATAAACAATACAGTTTACCAACAACAGGAGGAATAGGAACAAATATAGTAAGAAGTGCAGAAATCTTAGGATTAATAATACTAGTAATATTAATAACAAACAGAAAGAAAATAGTTCCAGAAAGACGTACAAAGACTGAAAACAAAGTAAAACCTGTAAGAAGAAATCAAGGTAAATAAAAATTAAAAAGTGAATTTTAGGGAAACACCTTAAAATTCACTTTTTTTATATTATTGCAAATATTATCTGCGTAAGCAAAAGAAAAAAAATTCAAAATTTTGAAACCAAAATTTAACATTATAAATCAAAAACTTGAATTATACTAAAATTAATAAAAAAAGAAAGGAACACAGTAGATAATGTTTAGCTCTGAAAGTCTTATGGCTGTACACACACACACACACACACACGGTACTAATTTAATAGATACAAAAAGAGTAGATTTTATCTACTCTAAAATTGCTGTCAATAGGCTTTTATTTAGCAAATTAAAAAATAATATCAAAAAAAATATTTTAGTGTTTGTTAAGTAAAGGTCTATTTTTAGTGTGTTTAAATACACGAGATTAAGTAAAATACAGAAGAAGGAAGGAAGCGTATCAATATGGAAAAACGTATTAAATTTAATTTAACTAAAAAAAGATTATTAATTATAAGCATAGTAGTAATGCTAATTGCTATTATGACAGCTTTAGGACTAATTATTTCAAAATCTAAAGTAAATAATTATTCATTTGGATCAGATCTTAAAAAAGCTGAAATTGAACAAATGAAAACTTATGATCGAGTAGAATCTAATGACTCTGATATTGAAAATTGTTCAAATGTTAAATTTGATGCATTTTTTGTTAGAGATTTAGATGGAACAGGTTATGTAAGTGGTGTACGTGGCTCTTGTATACAAATAGGAAGTCAAGATACTCTTTACATGGAATTAAAAGTTGAAAATGGCGGATATTTAAAAGATGCTCAAATATTAATAAACAATGACAACTTTTATTTTGAAACAGCTATTCCTAAAGATGACATAATAGCTAAAAGTTGTATAGGATATAACATTAAAGAAATTCCATTAAATGAAATTGAATCAGGAAAATATACTACTCTTACTGCAACAGTTAGATCAGGAGATTATTCTTCACCAGAAAGACGTATAGATGCTATAAAGGATAATACTACTAAGTACAGCAATAATGAAGAAAGTGAAAATAGAAACAGTGTAACATTAGTTGGTACTTATGTTAATGCCGATGGAGAAGAAACTCCAATAAAGAAAGAAGTATACTTTAATTTAGATTGGCATGGTACAACAAGTACAACTTTACCAACATATCTTGGATATTATGAAGGTAATTATAAAAGACAATCAAGTAATATAGAACATATAGTAAATGAAGAAAAACATGAAGTTAATGTAGCATTTCAAATTTTAACAAGAGAAAACAATAATGAATTATTATTAGGAAAATCTGAAGTAGAAATTGAAATTCCAGAGTTAAATGGATATGCTCCAACAAGAGTTGAAGTGCAAAATGCAGAACTAAAAGAGATATATGATGAGGAAACAGGAAAAATAATTGGAGCAACAATAACAAAAACAGTAAATTTGAACGAAAACAATGAAATAACAGAAAAAGTGTATACTGATACACGTATATGTGATAATAATTTTTATAGATATAATATTTATAACGTAAAATTCTTTTATCCTATGGAAGCATATTCTAAAGAAGAGACAAATTATGTACAATTAATAGTACCTGTTAAAGCATATTATGAAGGATATAATAATACAAGTGATATTTTTAAGAATCCATATAAATCAAATATTGCAGAAGATGAAATTATTGTTACATATAAAGAACCATCAAATCCACCATCAATACGAGTAAAAAATGGAGAATATTTTGGATATCCACATTATAAATATATAATATCAAAGAAAAATGCAATTAATATATATAATGGAAAGACAACAGAAGATGAAAATGATAAATATACAGTTTCTTGGACAATAGATACTGGAAATCAATTTGAAAACGTTGGAGTTATTTTAAAGGAAAATCGAATTGGGGAAGAAAATAATATATATGATTATATACTAACAGAAGATAATCAAAAAATTAGTATGCAAAATATTAGCAAATTTACTGGACTATATTTGAGTAATCCAAAAAAAATATTAGGAGAAGATGGATGGATAAAAATATATGATGATGATGATCCAGATAGTGAGCCGTTAGTTACATTTACTAAAGAAAATTGGAGTAACTATAATTTATCAAATCCATATCAATATGATGAACCAGTAAATCACATAAGAATAGAAACAAGCAATGTTGAATTAGATTCAGGTATGACAATATATAACATAAAAGAAATAGATGTAGATTATATTACTGAAAATTATACAAAAGAAGAATTTAATAATTTTATTAAAATTGAATCAACACTTAATGGATATTTTGGAGAAAATCATTTCAGAGAAACAACTCACGAAGCATATTATGAAGAACCAATATCAATTGCAGAAGTTTCAGTAAGTAAAAGCAAACTTCCAACTACAGAAAGTGAAAGATTTAACATATACATAGACCCAAAAGTTTCAGACTATACATTAGAAAAATGGGCTAATGGAACATTTTTACTAAAATTACCTAAAGAAATAACAAACATAGAAATAAATAATGTTAATGTAACAGATAAGAGAGTTGATATTGCAAATTACGAAATTTTAGAAAAAGATGATAATTTATTTATAAAAGTAATAACACAAAATGTAGAACCATCAGTATATAGAATAACTATAGATTGCACAATAACTCCAGATTCAACAGCATTATCATCAACAAAATATATAGAATTATATGCAATTAATGATAATTGTATAAATTATAGTGAGAATTATTCTTCAACAGATGAATACGACCTAAACGATAATGATAATAGAGAAGAACTTGTAAGTAGAACATCAGCAGGAATAAACTTTGTATCATCAAACAATTTATTATCTAATGAAACTGTGACAAATTTTGATAACAAAGAAACTGTTATTTATGGACCATCAGTTGCTGGAATAACAAATCAAAACAGAACAGCAAGAATTAATATAAATATTATAAATAATTATGAAAGCACAAATAGTGAAATTACAATATTAGGAAGAATACCATTTGAAGGTAATAAATATACAGATAATGGAAACGATATGGGATCTAAGTTTACTGCAATTATGAGCAATGAAGGAATCACTATACCTCAAGAATTAAAAAATATAGTTACTGTATATTATAGTGAAAACGGAGAAGCTACTAAAGATTTCACAGAAAGTAACAATTGGCAAACTGTTCCAACAGATTTCAGCAAAGTAAAAAGCTATATGATATATTTTGATAGAGACTATAGATTACAAAGAAGAGAAGGATATCAATTTTCTTATCAAGTCACTGTACCACAAGAAGTAAATTTAAATGAGGAAAGCTATGGTCATCATGCAATATATTTTTGTTGGGATACACCACAAGGAAAATATAGAACTCAAATAGAACCAACAAAAGTTGGTATTGCACCAGTAGAAAAGTTTAATTTAGGATTAACTAAATTCCAAAAAGGAGTAGATAAAATAGTTCCTGGGGCAATTTACAGTGTTACAGAAATAAAAACAAATGAAGCTGGTGAAGAAGAAAGAGGAAGCTCAAAGTCAGCAATAACACGTGATAATGGAATATTAGAAATAACAGATTTAAATGTTGAAAAGTTATATGAGATAAAAGAAGTAAAATCACCAGAGAACTATGAATTAAATGAAAATACAATTAGATTTTATACATCTGTAAATTCAGAAACAAGAGATTTAGAAGTAGAAATAGTTGGTGAAACAAGAAATAATAAAGATGTAGAAATTAACCAAGAAGAAAGAAAAATATCTTTTGAAGTAGAAGATGAAGTAAAATCAAAATTAAGAATTGTAAAAATAGAAAAAGGAAACGATTCTGTAAAAATAAAAAATGCAAGATTTACAATTACTGGTAATGGATTGCCAGAAAGTGGAAAAGTAATAACAACAAATATAGATGGAATAGCAGAAATTAGCGGATTAAGCATTGGTAGTACATATACAATTCAAGAAACAAAATCTGCAACAGGATATTATTTATTAGAAGAACCAATAAACTTCAAAGTAGTAAATAATAATGGCGAGTATAAAATAGAAGTAGAAAAAAATGAAAATATTATATCTTCAAGTATTGAAGTAGAAGACTTTATACCTACAACAGTTTTAAATATAACAAATGAAAAGGTACCAATTTTTAAAATAGTAAAAACAGAAAAAGAGTCTGGAAATCCTCTTTCAAGAGTAAGATATAAACTTTATGGAAAAGGTATTTCAGAAAAAGGAACAACATTAACAACAAATACAAATGGTGAGATTACATTACAAACACTATATTTAAATGAAGAATATATATTACAAGAAACTAAAGCAGTTGAAGGATATTATATAAAACCAGAAACTATTAAATTTAAAATAGTAAATAATAATGGAAATTACAGTTTAGAAATACTAGAAGGACGAACTGCTGTTAAAGCTACAGAAACAACAGATACAAATGGAATTCCAACTCTTATCTTAAAAATGGATAACGAAAAAATTCCAACATTTAATTTAGATATAACAAAAGTAGAAAAGGACAAACCAGAAACACTACTTGTAGGTGCTAAATTTAGATTATATAGAGAAGATAAATTAGTTGCAGAAGGTATTTCAGGTGAAGATGGAAAAGTTGTATTTAATAATTTATATCAATATGTAGAAGATAAAATAGATGTAATGGATGCAACATATACTTTAAGAGAAGTAGAAGCTCCTATTGGATATGTACCAGTAAAAGATATTACATTTAAAGTAGAAGAATTAAATGGAACATTGAAATATGAAGAAGAAAATTTAGAAAGAGAATATGCTGTAGAAGGAAATACCGTTAAAATAGTAATTGAAGATTCTCCAACATTTAAATTAATAAAAGTTGATGGAGATCAAACAGAAGAAGTTCGTCTTCCAAATACTAAATTTGCAATTTACAATATAGATGGAGATGAAGAAGTTCCAGCAACAGATAGCAACGGAAATAGAATTGGAACTAGAGAGATAATTGATGGCATTGAATACTATACATTAACAACAGACGAAAATGGAGAATTTAGAGCAGAACTATTAGAAGGATTTTATAAAGCAGTAGAAGTAAAAGCGAATAATGATAAATTTGATATTAGTAATCAAACATATTATTTTGGAATAGGAAAGTCAAAGAAAAATGTTGAACTAAAATTGGAAACAGTAAATCAATTATTAGGTAACTATCAAAAAACAAGTGATGGAGGTTATATATCATATTATACTTTTAGCGGTGATTTAGAGTTAAGCAATGGTGATAATTTAACAAGTAAATCTAATAGAGATGGTTTACTAATTAAATATGATAATGCTGGAAACATAGAATGGTATCAACAACTTTCTCAAGTTGAGTATACTGGAAATAATTCTTTATATATAAATAGTATTGTGGAAACACCAGATGGGAAGTTTTTAACGTCAGGATATTTCTATGGAAATAAAGTTGAAGTTGGAAATAATATTTTTATAGAGAGTTATGAGACATATTCAAATTATAATCAATATTATATGACAATATTATATGATATTGATGGAAATGTGGAATGGACAATAAATGGAAGAGTAGCCAAAAAAGATGTACAAGATGGTGGATATATAGTATGTGGTATTTTTAGAGGAGAACAAATTGTTTTACAAGATAATATTGTTTTAAAGAACAATACTAAATATGAAGCTTGTGCAGGACATAATGGAACAACTCATATGAGTGGACATATGGGAGGATGTGACAATAAAAAGGATGCTTACTTCTACGATGGATTTGTAGTTAAATATGATAGTACAGGAAAAGCAGAGTGGAATAATGTTATAGAATCTGACAAAAATATTACACTAAATATTTCTTATAGCATAGATATTAAAGAAAAAGAAATAGATGATAGTGATGTAGATATTATTTTTGGAAATAGAAACGCTCAAATGAATCAAATGGGACAATCATTGCTAGATAATGGTGAATTACGTGAATTGTCAAATGGAAGTTACATGATAGAGGGCAATTGCAGTGGAAGCCAAATTGATTATGGAAATGGAATTATAGAACAAGTACTAGATAGTGGACTATTTTTTGTTATATATGATAATAATGGAGAAATAGTTAATGGAAGAATATCAGCAGTTAGTGACATTATAGAAACAGAAGATAAGGGATTTATAACATATGGTAATTTCTATAATGAAATTGATTTAAGACGTGAAAATAATGTAGAACCTATAACAGGAGAAACAAATAGAACAGGTTTAATAGTAAAATATAATGAATTTGGAATAACAGAATGGTATAAAACATTAGAAGAGATTAAAGGAACTTCAACAGAAAATTCTATTGACTCAGTAAGAACGTTATCAGATGGTAGCTATATATCTTTTGGAACTTTGGAATATAGAGATGAAAATAATAATTTAATTAGAGAAAAATTAATTGTTAAATATAATAGTTTAATGCAGGAAGAATGGCGTCAAATAATAGGCGAAGTAAAAGGAACATCATATTGTTACAATAATATTAGTAATCTAATAGAAACAAGTGATAACGGATATATTTTCTATGGACAGATTCAATATATAGATGGTGATAATAATCAACAATATGAAAGAATATTAGTAAAATTAACTAATGATGGGAAAATAGATTGGACTAAATTTATAACATCTCCAGAGGGAAGAAATAGTTTATATTCATATACTATATATGAAATATATGGAAATATTTTTGTTCAGCTAAGAGCAAATAATATTAGTGAAAAAATAGATATAGAAAATGGAATAGAAATAACAGAAGAAGGTAGATATTTGCTTGCATATAATAGTGAAAGGCAAGCAGAATGGATTATTAAATATGCAGAAACATCAGGAACATATTATCCTCCACAAGTATATCAAACTTATGATGGAGAAAATATTTTATATATTAGTAAGATATCAGAAGAACCAGTAAATATAGGTAATAATATAACTTTAGATAAGACTGGAAGATATACAATTAAGTATGATAATAATGGAATTCCACAATGGGCAATAATAGGAACTTATAACGATATAATGAAATTAGAAGATGAAAGCTATATTTCAGAATTAAGAATAAATGAAGAAAAAACAATTAATTTAGGAAATAATATAACAGTTAGTGGACCAGAAACTTACATTATAAAATATGATAGCAATAATAATATACAACAAGTAATAAGAGGTCATTTGGGTGGCAATCAAATTTTAATGGGTTTATCAACAGAAAAATTAGATAGCGGTTATAAAATTAATAGAGCCGGAGATGACGTATTATTAATTACACTATATGAAGAACAAACATTAGATTTAGGAAATGGCATGATACTGGATGGACCAGGACAGTTTAATATTGACTTAGAAAATAAAATAGTTACTAAAGTTGAAAATGAAGATAATAGTATGTTTTTTTCTTCTGGAAAAAAGACAATAGATGGTGGAAAAATACTAACTGGAACAATATATACTGAAACAAAATTAGAAAATGGAGCAATTCTTAATACAAAAGGAGAAATTGATGGTGTTATAATAAAATATGATAAAGATAACAATATAGAATGGTATAAAACTTTTGGTGGAAGTAAGAACGATTCTGGTCAATCTATAAAACAAACAAAAGATGAGGGCTATATTGTAATAGCAGATATACAATCAATTGAAACTATAAGTTTTGGAAATGGTGTAACATTAGAAAATACTACTCCAGGATATGCAATGATTAAATATGATAATTCTGGTAAAGCACAATGGGTAAATAAAATAGCTTCATATGAAATAAGTAATGATATTTTTAATAGTTCATCAATGTTTGTTAATTCAATAAAAGAAACAGAAGATGAAAGTTATATATTTGATTTAAGCATTAGCGGGACAATTGAATTTGAAAATATAAAAATTTCAAATTCATCAAATTATGGCAATACTAGAGCAATAGTAAAATATAATGCAATAGAAAAAAATGAAGATAATCCAATTGTTGAATATGCAAAATCAATAGGTGGAAATCTTAATGAGCAAGTTACTCACATTATTTCAACAAGTGATGGAGGATATCTAACTTCTGAATACAAATATGAAGAAGCAGGATTTACTGTAAGTGTTGTAAAATATAATCAAAGCAATGAAGAACAATGGAGAGTATCTAATTTAGGTCAAGTAACTTCAATGTGTGAAACTTCTGATGATGAGTATGCTGTATTAATATATAATGGTTATATTATAAAAATTGATAATTCAGGAAATATAAGATGGCAAAAAAGTATTAAAAATGAAGCAGGTTCAAGAGCAATAATATCAAGACCATCAAGAACTGCTTTTAATTCAATTATAGAAGCAGATGAAAATGAATTTGTAGTAGTTGGTCAATATGACGCTGATTCACTAGATTTAGGAAATAACATAATTTTAGAAAATACTAGTAACACAATAAGTCCTATTTCATCAATGAAGTGCTTAAGTGGAGTAATAATAAAATATAAAGAGAATGAAACAAAGAGTGGCTGCGATGTTGTTTGGGCAAGAGATGTTAATGGAACAGAAAATACAACATTAAGCTCAGTAATAAAATCTGATGATGGAATATTAGTTGCAGGAAAATATTTTTCAGAAGATGATATAATATTAGGAAATGGTATTGCTTTACCAAGTAATAGTACAGAGCAAAATGGAATAATATTAAAATATGATAATAATGGAATTATACAATCATATAACATTGTAGATAATGAAATTAGTTTTATAGAAAAAGTTACTAATGGATATATTGGAGTATTTAATAAAATAGTTAATGCTGGTCAAACAGTTTTACCTCAAGCTAATCAAGAAGCAACTAGAGAACTACAAGTAGTAGAATCCCAAACAGTAATTGCACAAGTAATAAAGTATAATGAAAATGGAAGTACTGAATGGATAAAAGAGTTTGAAAAGACTACAATTAGCAGTATAGAAGAGGCACAAGATGGTGGCTATATAGTTGGAGGATTTTTTGAACCTAATACAAGTGAGGCAGAAGAAGATATAAGAGATACAGATATGGCAGAAGATATGGTTAAATTTTCTTCTAGTACAGATTCAGAACAATCATCACGTATGACCATAATACATAATATTTCTAAGTTATCTGGAACAGGAATTATTTTTAAATTAAATAGAGATGGTGAAGAAGAATGGCGCAAAGAAATAGAAAAGAGTACTATAAATGATGTTACTCAAATTAAAGATGGCGGATATATAGGTGTAGGAGCCTTTGATAGTGAGAGTGTAGATTTAGGAAATGGTTTTGTTTTAGAAAACGAAAGTGATACATATAGAGATATTATTAAAAATGAATGGAATGAAGAAACAGAAGAATTTGAACCAGTTTACAGTGATGAAGAATATTACTATTCAGATGGAATGATTGTAAAATTAAATGCAGAAATGATGATTCCAGAAAAACAAGAATTAACAATTAAAAACTTCTATAAAAGATTTAATATAACAACTGAAGTTGAAGAAGTAAATGGTGAAAAAGGTGGAACAATTTCTGGAGAAAAATTAACATCTTATGAAAAAGTAATATATGGTGAAAATAGTATAAAACCAATAATAATGACACCAGAACAAGATTATGAAATTATTGGAGTTACAGTAAATGGTAAAGAATATCCATTAGAAAATTTAACTTATAATGAAGAAGATGGAACATATACAATGCCAAACTTTGAGAATGTAACTCAAGATATTCATGTAAAAGTTACATACTCTTATAAAGAAAATAGAATTATTATTAATAAAGTTGATAGTGATACAAAAGAACCATTACAAGGTGCTATGTTTAAATTAATGCCAGAAGAATACATAGAATTAGATTATTTAGACCAAATGTATCATTTAGATATGGATGAATATTATTTTGAAAAATCTGAAGATGGATCTTATAATCCAAACAACCAGGGAAAAGACAATACAATGGCTTACTCAAGCATAGAAATAGATTTAACAGATTATGAAGGCAATTACACACTAGAAGTAAATGCTGGAATTACTACTAATAATCCATTATATTATGGACAAGCAATTGTAAGAAGTCAAAGTAGTAGCAGTGGTAGTGGTGGAGTATTAATGTCAATGAATGACGATATAGAGCCAACAGCTATTATAGGAGGTGCCATAAGACCACAAGTCACTTATTTAGTAGATATTAGAGGAAATGTAGAAGATAAAAACTATACAATGCAATTAGAAGGTGGAAATAAATATACTTTAGATTTTATTTATTCAAGAATGACACAAGGCGGATCTATTTTACAAAGTGAAATTGTAGATACAAACATTGAAAATGATACATTTAGAATTAATAGCGTAAAAGTAATGTCAGCAGATGTTCCAACATATATAGTTGAAACAAACAGTAATGGTCAAGCTATAACAAATATACCATTTGGAAATTATACAATTAAGGAAGTTAAAGCACCAGAAGGATATATTTTAAATGAAGAACCAATGCAAATTGAATTCAGATCAGCACAAACTGGAGAAAACCCAGAGGAAATTCATACATTTACAATTGAAAATACTAAAAAACCAACAGTAACAGTACACTATTATAAAATTGATGAAGAAGGAAACCATACAACAGAATCTATAGCAGAAGATGTTATATTAAGTGGAAATCCAGATTCAGTTTATAAAACAGAAATTATCAATGAAATTGTAAAAGATGGAATTGAGTATGAATTAGAATATGAACTAAATAATGATGGAACAAAAACTCGTATAATTCCAGAAAATTGGACAGGAAAATTCATATTAGGTGAAAATCAAGAAGTAAATTACTATTATAGTGAAAAGAAAGTACCAGTAATAGTTCACCATTACATTTATGGAACAAATATAAAAGTACCATTAAATGATGGTAACTCAGCATCAGATGAAAGAATTTTAGGAAATGAAGGAGAAGAATATGAAACAAATTCAATCTCTCCTGATAAACTAGCTGAAGAATATGAATTAGTTGCTGTTCCAGAAAATAGCACAGGTACATTCATACCAAGCGAAGTAGTAGTTACATATTACTACAAGAAAATAGATAAAAATGTATCTATCTTCAAATATACATTAGAAAAACAAGTAAATGAAGAAACAGGCGAACAAGAAGAAATAAAAGTTCCACTATCTGGAGCAGAATTTACAATATTAAATGGTGCTGAAAACACTACTGGAGCCGAAAGTAGAATAAGCGATACTGATATCGCTGAGGAAATGACAAAATACAATCCTAATGAAGAAAATAATACTACAAGAGGTATTGGTCAAATAAATCCAGATTTAATACCAGAACAAACAATATACATAACTGATGAAAATGGTATGATTGATGTAAAATTAGAAGTTGGAACATATACAATAACAGAAGTTAAGGCACCAGAAGGATATATATTACCAGAAGGTGAAAACGCAAGACATGAAATAGTTGTAAATAAAGAAACAGAAGATGGACAAGTAATTGAAATTTTAAATACAAAAGAGCAAGGAACAGTTATAGTACATCATTATCAAATGACACAAGATGGTGAATTAACAGAAATTCCAGTTAAACTAAAAGATGGAACTGATGCACCAGTAGTTGAACAAACAGGAAGCATTGGAGATATCTATGCAACTCAACAAATAGATAATTTACCAGTAAATTGGACTTTTGCAAAAGCTGAAGGACCAACAAGTGGTGTTTATGGAAATGAGCCTATAAATGTATATTATTACTATCAAGAACTAGATTTTAAAGAAAAAATAAATATCGAATTAACAAAAATTTGGAAAGATAATGAAATACAAGCATTAAGAAGACCAAAAACAATTAAATTTATTGTAACAAGACAAGAAGAAATGATAGAAGAAGTATTTTCAGGAGAGAAAGTCGTATCTGAAGAAGTTTATGGAAATGTTGAAGAACAAAATAATACAGATAATGCAAGCCAAGAAGAAGTAACAAATTCAGATACATCAAATGCAGATACAATTTCAAAAGAACAAGATGAAAAATTAACTGAAAATAGCGAAAATCCAGAACAAGTAATAGAAAGTACAGAACAAGAAAATAATGATTCTAATGAAATTGCAAATAATACTATTGATAAAACAAATAAAACTCTAGATGAAACAGATAGTAATACAGTAAATAATTCTTCAAATGAGACAAAAGTTTCAGAAGATTTAGAAAATAAAACAGAGGAAAATACAACTGTAAATAATACTGCAGAAAATAATGTAGTATCTAATACAACAAATACTGCTACAAATACAGTAGTTAACGAATTAAAACCAAGTACTGTAGAAACAGTACCAGTATTAAAAGATACACTAAATGCAGAACAAGACGAAAATACTCAAGAAGCAGCTTCAACGCAAGAAAGAGTAACACCAACAACAGAAGAAATGGAAATATACAAATTTGAGTATGTAGTAAATGTTATGGAGGGTGAAAGCTATACATATACATTAGAGGGCTTACCAAAATATGACCCAACAACAGGAAAAGCATTACGTTACACAATAACAGAAACATATGATAAAGAGACAGGATCAAAAGATGATTTGAAATTCTATAAATCAGAAGGTGGAGTAGTAACAGAAGTAATTGATGAAAATGGAAATGTAAAATACACATCAAGAATAGTAAATACATTCACATTACCAGAAAATAATGTAAAAAATATTAAGGCAACAAAAATATGGAATGATAGAGAAAACGAAAGAACAACAAGACCACCATCAATTATTTTAGAATTAGTTGGTAGAATACAAAACTTATCAGAAGAAAATACAACAATAGATATTTCATCAAAAGAGCAAACTATTTCTAGTGCAAACAATATGGAATATACATTTGAAAACAATCCAATATACAATGAAAATGGACAAGAAATAGAATATAGCGTAGATGAAAAAGAAACAGTTGAAGGAAACTTAAATAAATACAGTAAACAAATAAATGTAAGTGAAGATAAATCAGAATTTACAATAACAAATTCATTAAATGTTCAAGGCTCAAATATTACAAAAACAGGAAGTGAAAAACTAAGAGCTATAGATGGTAAAGTAAATTACTCAATTAATTACACAGTTGAATTAGATGCAAATTATCAAGATGAAAATGTTGAGTTTACTGTAGTAGATAGCTTACCTTATAAACTAAGTGATAAAGAACGTAACTTGGCTGGTGGAGAATATAATGAAGAAGCACAAACAATAACATGGACAGGAAAATATAACACAAACGCAGAAGAACAAGTTGTTGTATGGAACGATGGAAGCAAAACACCAGTAACATTAGACGAAGAAAACAGCGTAAAAGTAGTTACATTTAATAAAGAAATAAGCTTTGCATATTTAGGTATTACTGTAGAAGATGAGAACAAGACAATAATAAACAATGTATTAGGAACAGTAAAACTAGAAAAATCAGAAGAAACTGTAAGTGCAAAATGTGAAACACTAACAGAATGGAGACAAAACATAATAATCAATAAATTATGGCAAGGTGATACAGAGGAAACAAGACCAGATTCAATAGAAGTAGAATTAAAACAAATAGTTAAAGACGAAAATGGAAATGAAACATTAGAAGACTTAAAAGGATTTAATGAAACAATAGTACCAACAATAGATGAAAATGGTCAAACACAATGGTCATATACATTAGAAGATTACCCAAGATATGATGCAGATGGAAATGAGTTTAAATTTACTGCAGATGAAACAGCAATTAATTATAAAGACAATGCGCAAACTGTGGAAAATCAATACTATTGTGAAAAATCAGAAGAAGTTATAGACGGAAAAACAGTAGTAACATTAACAAATAACAAATATGGAAGTATAACAGTAACAAAAGTAGATAGCAGAAAAGAAGAATTAAAACTTCCAGGAGCAGAATTTAAACTAGAAAGAGTAATAAAAGATGAAACAACTGGAGAATGGATAGTTCCAGATGAAAATAGTGAAGAATACGCTATAGCAACAGGAATAACAGGAGAAGATGGAACATTAACATTCAATAACTTAAAATATGGATATTACAAATTAACAGAAACAAAAGCTCCAGAAGATTACAGAATAGCAGAAAAAGACATAGAAGTTATTGAAGTAAGTGCTGAAAGTTCAGAAAAATTAAACGTACAAGTAACAGTAAAAAATGATAAACAATACAGCTTACCAACAACAGGTGGAATAGGAACAAACATAGTAAGAAGTGCAGAAATATTAGCAGTAATAATATTAGTAATACTAATAACTAATAGAAAGAAAATAGTTCCAGAAAGACGTACAAAAGCTGAAAATAAAGTAAAACCTGTAAGAAGAAATCAAGGTAAGTAAGATAAAAGACATATAATTCTTATAATAGAATTGTATGTCTTTTTCTCTTGACTTTCAAAATTTAAAAAGATAAAATCATTAAAGTTAAAGTAAAAAAGAGAGGTATAATTGTGGACAAAATATTTAAAAAAATTGCAGAAGAACTATCTATTAGAGAAGCTCAAGTTGAAGCTACAGTAAAATTAATTGATGAAGGAAATACAATTCCTTTTATTGCACGTTATAGAAAAGAAGTAACAGGAAATTTAAGTGATGAAACTTTAAGAGATTTAGGAGAAAGATTAACATATCTTAGAAATTTAGAAAAAAGAAAAGAAGAAATTATAAGATTAATAGATGAACAAGGAAAATTAACAGATGA
>JAAGKN010000869.1_pt1 | contig 68456 bp, 66 predicted proteins | sample 6206371 | NCBI WGS metagenome assembly JAAGKN01 (sample SAMN11533720, study PRJNA540317) | gut metagenome | isolation source: fecal pellets from male and female animal of same cohort | host: Peromyscus leucopus | place: USA:CA | collected 2017
GAGGCTCTACACAGTATTAGATTTTAGCACACAATCCCTTTTTTGTCAATAAATACAAGCCTTTTTATGTGTTTTTCAGTAATGATAAGCGGATTTTTCTTCATTTTGTTCTGCTTTTGGTAATAATCCTACATTTTTTCTTAAAATTTGTAACGATAAATGAATTAACGGAAGATTATATTTTTCAGCATATGCTTTAATAGCACTAATATCTTTACACTCATCTGTATAGAAAACACCAATTGCTCGCACTTTACTATTAAAATATATTTCTGAATAACATTTTTGCTTAGAATAATTCAAAATTTCACCATTTTTAGCAATATTTCTAGCATTTGCCTCTTTTTCTAAATCATTCGGTAACACTAGTTTTGATATTCTTGCTTCTTCAAACCATACACCTATACCATCTGGATTTGTTACCTGCCATCTTCTTGGAAATAGACGTTCCACAAATTCGTTTTTATCTACACTCCAACTACCTGCATCCTTTGAACACATAATCTCTATTGCTTCAGAATCAAAATCACAAATAATTCCAGTATTTCCATAAGGGGTTGTAAGCAATCGATTAGTTGCTAAACTGCAACAAACCTTTCCAACACTTTCTAAAGGAATCATGGAGCTAGAGAATGTATGAATTAAATACTTAAAAGAATTATCATTATGAGCATTCGGATCAGTTAATACACTTTTCCATATTTTTTCTACTTCTACTGACAACATTTTTTCTACTTCTAATATTTTATAATATGCTCTTTCAAAATCTCTATAATCCTTTTTATACTCTTCATCATAAAAAGGATAAATCGGATTATCCAACAAATCCTTTAAATTTCCATATTTTTCCATGAATGTTTTCATTCCATCAAAAATATCATCTAAACTAGGCTTTTCCATTGAAAGTTTTTCTATACATTCTAAAATATATCCAGCTCTTTTAAACATAAAATCAGGGTTTCCATAATAAGGTTCCATTGGCGTATCTAGGCAATACCTCTTATTCTCTTCAAATTTAGCTTTATACTCCTCTATTTTATTAGACATTAATACTTCAATTGGTACATTTAATTTTAATGATTCTAGTACTAAATTTTTAAACTCTATTTCATATATTCTTTTTATTTCTTCATCTGTTACCGTAACAGGATAAAATTTAAAAGACTTTTCTTTTCTTTCAATACAATATACATAAATATAATATTTTTCTAGCGCATGTGATAATTGATAGTTTAATCTTCTATCTTCTACACCATTACCTACACAATCACAAGGATATTGAGATAATAATTTTAAGTATGTTTGTTCTATACTTTCCATAAGAGATTCCCTCCTAGTAAAATCATAACATATATTTCAATTTATGGTCAAAAATCTAAGTATTTTTGAATGATAATATTGATTGATTTTGACTTTATTTTATGATACCATAGCAATTACTAGAAAGGACAATTTTATGGAAAGTATGTTTAGATACACTGGAAATATAGAAATAAAAAATGCAAATTCTGATGAAGGATGGAGTTTAGATACTGCGGGCTATAGCAATTTAGGTCTTAATTTTGTAGCGCCTTTTTATATTGAAGTTAATAAAATTCAAGATAAAGATTATGAATATGCAAAAATTATGAGAGCTTTAGAATATTATAAAATTTATTATGCAGAAAAACATAATTTAAGGGTCGATAATCTTAAATTTCATTTTATAAACTATGGGAGAACAGAACTAGTTTACGTATTAAAAAATGGAAAAGATATTTGTGAAACAGTACTTATTAAGCAACCAGGTGTAAAAATGGGAGTTGTGGAACAAGAAGCTAAAAACTTAACAGAGTTAAAAATGAGAGACGAACATGTAATTGCTCCAATAGAATACTTTCAAATCGGTGATCAAGAATTATACACTACTCCTTACATGTATCAAGCTAGATGCATTGCTGGATATAACGGATATTGGGGAATGTATGTTCCTGAACCTATATACAGGTTTGAATGTTTCAATGCTGAAGTAGGAAATCTAGTATGTATTGGAATGATTGCAAAGTTAGTAAGTTTATATGATCACAAAAAGCAAGTTGGAATTGGTGCTTGTAGATTAAGTGGTGGAGATTTTATGTTTCCAAAAGATTGGGATACTAAAAAAATAACGATGGACTCTATTTTAAATGATTTATATTTAATTGCTGCAAGAGAAATGATTTCATGTTCCTTTGAAGAATACTTAAATATTATTAGAAAAGAATTTAAAAGATATACTATAGATGAAAATCAAGAAAATGTACGTATTAACATAAGAGGACGAGCAATCATAAGCGATGAAAATATAGAAAAAGGTATTCAGTTAGGAATTGACATCGCAAAAAAAATGCCAGAAGATACTAGTAAAAAAGTATATTCTCTAACTCAAATCTTTCAATAGTTTTTTCAAGTGATTGTCTTTTACAATCACTTTTTTAGTATTTTTATCACTTATCAAAATACTCCTTTAATATTTCTTTTTCGGAATAAAATCTACCATCATCGAAAAAGATATGGTTAACACTCCTCTTCATTTTTTTATAATCTCTACCTCTTATTATTTTTTGATGATAGTAGTGATAACTATCCCTATATCTTTCAAATAGAAAAACCAAAAATATATCTGATAACTCTTTTAGCATCGTTACATTCTGAAATAATAGATAACTTCCTAAAATAACTACATACAACGACGGATATTGAATAAGTACCAAAATAACAGTAATATATGAAGATATAAATAGCACCCAATAACTTCTATAATAACTAATAAAAAGATTACAAAATAAAAATAGAATTTTAGAGCCATCCAAGGGATAAATAGGCAATAAATTAAATAGTAATAATGGATAATGATAAATTGTAGGATAAATTTGATAAAAAAGCACTTGAAAAAGAGGTCCGCCTATTACAATCAATAATTCTTGATAAATTGGCCTATTTAACTTTTCATGAAATTTTATCATTCCTCCAAAGGGTAAGAATAAAACTTTATCTATATTCCATTTAAACAAAAAAGCAAATGTCAAATGACCGCATTCATGAACAAAAATTATCAACATAAATGTTAAAAACTCTTTAAAATGAGCAGTTAAAATGGCAATACATGCAAAAAAATAAAGAAGTGGATGAATCTTTATTTTATGATAAATACTTTTCATAAGAAACAACATTTCCCTCTTCTTTATATACTAAATATAATTCTTTATCAGCAACCCCTAGTAACGATCCTGCTTCTACATAATCATATAATTTTACATTAGTAGTTGATAAGTTACCATACCAACAATCAACACCATCTAGCTGTTCTATTATTACAACATTTCCATATCCTTCTTTTTCTCCAACAAAAACTACTAATCCAGATTGAATAACAGGTACTGGATAAATATCATCTACAATTAATTTTACACCATCTAAATAATTCTCTTTTCTTGAATAAGTTAAGCTTTCTTTAAATACAGGTTGCGTTCCTAGATATTTTTGAAAAGGAAATGTAGTCCCAAATAAATCTTGATACCATTTATTTATCTCTACAAATGGTAAATGCTCCTCATATACTTTTTGATAAAAGTTTTTCTTAAAAGAATTATTACTTTTTATTACTATTAAAAGAAATAACGTAAGTACTATTGTTAAAAGTGTACGATATAAAAAAGAGAATATATGCATATAATCACCTACTAATTATATGCATTCTACCCTCTTATTAGAATAAAAAAAGAGAATAATCTCTTTATTCAAACAATAAATCTTTATTCATTAAATAATACTGTCCACATGAAATAAGTGAAAGAATTGCTGCTATAAATAATAAAAAGTCTGCAACTCTTATATTAATTAATTCAAATGGAAGATTATAAAATAACGTTAAAGCTATACCTGACATAAGACAAGCTGTTTTCAATTTTCCTGATTTTATAGCTGCAACTACTTTTCCTTTACTTCCAGCAATCATTTTAATAGTATTTACAACACTATCTCTCATAACAATAATAACTGGAATAATTGGATGAATAAATCCTGATGCTGCTAAAATAATTAAAACAGAATTTACTAACATTTTATCAGCTATTGCATCTATCATTTTTCCAAAATCAGTAACTAAATTTCTACTTCTAGCAATATAACCATCTAAGAAATCTGTCAATGATGCAATAATAAATAAAATACCAGCAATAATATATCTTATATCTACCACAATTTTTGTATTCACAAACAATTTTGGAATATTAAATCCCATCATGTCAAAAGGTAATACTAAAATAATTACAACTACAAAAGACAGTATAATTCTTAGCAATGTAATTTTATTTGGCAAATTCCAAACTGAATTTTTTGACTTTACTTTCTTCACTATTATCCCACCAATACATAAGAAATATCTTTTTTAGAGTTTATTCCATTTGTAGTTTTATCATCATTTTTATTTGACATAAAAGTAATAATACCATATATCAATAGTAAAATAACCACAATAACAAGTGCTATTCCTATTAATAAAGGTGTTGAATTCTTTTTACTTTCTTCAGCAGTATAAGGAGATGCAATTTTCTTTGGTTGTTTTTTATCGTTTTTCTCACTCTTTTTACTTGCTTTTCTTATATCTTCTAATGAAATTTTAGAAGTGTAATCAAAAACAAACTCATTGAATTCTTCAACCATTTCTTCATAGTCTAATCCTAAATATTTAGAATAGTCTCTAATAAAATACTTTAAATAAAAAATATCATCGAAAGCATCCCTATTACCATCTTCTATATTCTCTAATTGAGATGGTTTCAACTTTAAGTCTTCAGCAGCTTCTTCGATTGATATTCCCATACTTTCTCTGGTTTCTTTTAATTTCTCCCCTATTTCTTTCATATGAAAACCTCAATTCTAAAACAATAACACTTCATAAGCCATGTTCTGTACCACTTGGGTGGCAAACATCTATCTACCAATTGCTTGGTCCCTAACTCCGTTTCGTTCCTTTGTTAAAGCTCCCCTACCAAAATTTGGGTTTCTCGCTCGTGGGGTTTACCGCGTTCCACTTCCTTCATTTCTGAATTCTTCGTCACTATGGCACTTTTATACCTACTAAAGCCATATCCTAAGACTTAGGCTTCCTCGTGAGCCGTTAGTTAATACTACTAGGGGTTATTTTTTCCCCCTACACGAACACTACAATCATTTCAGACTGTGCGAGCATGGACTTTCCTCTATATATAAAGATATATAGCGTTTGCCCGAAATATTATTCTTTTCCATATATTATTTTTTCTAAATTTGATAATCTACGAAGCAAATCAGCATTTGCACCACTTGCTCCTTGTGAGTCATTTTCAGTAATGACATCTAGTTTACTACGAAGGTTGCGTACTTCTTTTTTTAATCTTATGTTATCCTCTAATAAATCTTTCTTATCTTCTTCTAATTCATGAATCATTGACATCATTTCATCATAGTCTTTAATAATTAAATCTAAGAAACGATCTACCTCTTGTGGCCTATAACCTCGTGTATCAATTTTAAAATCTTTTTCTAAGATTTCTTTACTAGTAAGCACTACTCTATCTTGATACATACTATCCACCTCTCTTTAATTCAACGCTATTATCTCAAAAAAAAGGGTATTTGTCAAACATCTGCCCTTTTCGTTCCACCCTTTATTTGATAAGTACTCAATTTAATGTAATTTACATCATTAATCATTGTATTTAACATATCTTCTACATGCTTTTTACGTTCCATATTATCACCTCATCAACATCATATTCTACTTCCCTAGTAATATTTGTCGAATTATAACCAGGAAGTAGCAATAAAAATAAATTTATAGTATAATATCTTGTAGGTGACGTTATGAAATATCCAAATGGAATTGGGAAAGTTTATCATAGTTTAACCACCTATGCTAATAGAGGAATGTCATTAGAAGAAGATTTAAATATTTCTAATGAATATTATAGAAATGAAAACATTGCCATTATCTATAAGAAACCAACACCTATCACTATTAACAAGGTAAACTATCCATCTAGAAAAGAAGCTGTTATTAAAGAGGCTCGATTTAAAATTCCCTCTACAACTGACTATAATGGAATTTATAAAGGAAAGTATATTGATTTTGAAGCAAAAGAAACAAATCAAAAAACAAGTTTTCCACTTTCTAATATTCATACCCACCAAATTGAACATCTAAGAAAAATTATGGAACATGGTGGAATTGGATTTCTAATAGTAAGATTTAATGCATATGGTGAAACATACTTATTAGAAAATAAAGACTTTTTTGAATTTCTAAAAAGTGAAAACAGAAAATCCATTCCTAGAACCTATTTTCAAGAACATGGAAAATTAATTCCAATTGGTTTACGACCTAGATTAGATTATTTAAAATTGATTGAGGTGAATTTATGAAATCTAAAAATAGAATTTTAGAAAATCCAACTACAACTATTGTCATTGTTGTAAGTATTATATGTCTTATCGTTGGTGCAATTGCAATCAACCCAATAATAAGTTTTATCATTGTTGGATTAATTGATGGAATCTATTTCAAAGACTCCATTATAAAACTTATTCATTCTATAAAAGAAAAAACATCTACTGGAAAGAAGAAAGAAAAAAAGAAAGATAGCAAAAAAACAGAAAAGAAAAAAGAAAAGAAAAAAGAAAATCTTAAAATCAAACCTGATGAAAAAGCTATTTATGAATATAAAGTTGGAGATGAAATTATCTCTACAGGAGATGATAGTATGAAAAAGAAAAAAGAAAAGCCAAAAAAAGAAAAAAAGAAAAAAAATATTGGGTGGAAAATATTTCAGTGGTTCTTATTATTCTGCTGTTTCTGCTTTATAGCTGGAGTTATTGTTGTCATTGCATTTTGTTCTTATATTGTAAAAACTGCTCCTGAATTTAAACCAGAAGCTCTATATGCTTCTGAACCATCTAAGATTTATGGACAAGGTCAATTAATTGCTACTCTTGGTACTCAAAATAGAGAGATTATTACTTATGTTGAACTTCCTGAAGTATTCATTAATGCTTTAGTAGCAACTGAGGATTCTCAATTTTTCCAACATAATGGAATAGATCTTGGAAGATTTTTAGTTGCCTCTGTTAAGCAAGTATTAGGATTACCTGGTGCTGGTGGAGCATCTACTCTTACTATGCAACTTTCAAAAAATACTTATACGAATAAAACATCAAAAGGTTTAAAAGGAATTATTCGTAAATTTCAAGATGTCTATATTGCAGTATTCCAAATTGAACCAACTTACACAAAAGAACAAATTATTGAATTTTATGTAAACACTAACCAATTAGGAAGTAGATATGGTGTAGAAGCTGCTTCACAATTATACTTTAAAAAAAGTGCTAGAGACATGAATGTTTCTGAATCTGCCCTTTTAGCTGGTATGTTCCAAGCACCTTCCGCACTCAATCCTTTAATTAATCCAGAAGGAGCTGAAGAAAGAAGACAATTAGTTTTATATTACATGCGTAGACATGGCTATATCACGCAAGAAGAATATGATATTGCTCTTAAAATGACTGTTGATAAAATCGTAAAAGCTACTGATGATACTGATACTTCTAGCGCTGATGAAATAGAAGATGTTTATCGTTCTGCTATTGATACGATTGTTGCAGAAGTAAAAGAAACTACTGGAAAAGATCCTAGACATACTTCTATGAACATTTATACAACTATTGATCCTAAGATTCAAAAACATGTTGGTAGTATCATGACTGGTGATTCTTATAAATGGGAAAATGATAAAGTCCAAGCTGGTGTCGCTGTTGTAAATATTAAAAATGGTACTATTGTTGCAATCGGTGGTAATAGAGATAACAAGACCAATAATGTTTTAAATCATGCCACTGTAAAAGCTACTAAAAATTATACATTACCACAAATTGGTTCTACTGCGAAACCATTGTATGATTATGCTCCAGCAATAGAATATTTAAATTGGAGTACTGGTACTGTTATTGCGGATGAGAAAATTACTTATAGTAATGGTAAATCAATTAATAACTGGGATGGTAAATTTAATGGTTTCAATACTATTCGTACACAATTAAAATTATCTAGAAATATTCCTGCTCTAAAAACATTCCAAAAATTAGATAAAAACAAAATCTCTACTTTTGTAACTAAGTTAGGATTACATCCAGATAATCAAAATGGTTTATATGAATCACATTCTATTGGTGGATATAATGGAGAAAATCCATTAACTATGGCTGCTGCGTATGCTGCTTTTGGAAATGGTGGATACTACACAGAACCATATGTTGTTGAAAAAATAGTATTTACTGATACCGGTGAAACAAAAATCTTCTCTAAAGATACTGACCAAGTAATGAGTAGTGCTACTGCTTACATGATTACTAGTATTCTACAAGATGCTGCTGCATATGGAATTGATTCTGGTTCTTATGGTAACATTAATGGTGTTAAATATGCTGGTAAAACAGGTACAACAAACTTTGCTGCTGAAGATTTTAAAAAATTTAAATTAGCTTCAAATGCTGTCAGAGATTATTGGGCAGTTGGATATAATACTGAATATTCTATTGCCGTTTGGTATGGTTATGATAGTGCTCATGAAGGATACAACAGATTAGGAAGTAAACAACATACTAGATTATTCCAAGCTGTTGCAAAAGGCATATTTACTAACAAAGATAACTTTACAATGCCATCTACTGTCAAAAAAGTTAAAATCGAAAAAGATTCTGCAACACTAATGTTGCCAAGCGAATTTACTCCAGATGATTATATTATTGAAGAATTATTTGTAGCTGGTACAGAACCAACAACTGAATCTACTAGATTCTCTAAATTATCTGATGTTTCTAATTTATCAGCTACTGTCAATGGAGGCATGGTTACCCTTTCTTGGGAGCCAATTACTACTCCAGACGCATTTAATAAAGAATATTTAACAAAGTTAAACCAAAGTGCTTATGACAAGAGTGGAGAATTAGAGAAATATGTTAATTCTTTAATATCAAAAAATAAAAACATACTAGGAACTCTTGGGTATAATGTTTATGTTCAAACAGAAAATGGTCTTACTCTATTAGGATGGACCGATAAACCAACTTATACAGTTACTGGTCAAAATGGTAACATAACATTAGTAGTAAAATCATGTTACTCTAATTTTAAAGATAATATGAGTAATGGAAAGAATGTAAATGTTACTGTCAATGGAGGATATCAACCACCTATTATAGATGATCCTAATAACAGTAATATAAATACAGATAATCCAAGTATTGAGGGATAGGAGTTGTTTTACAACTCCTTTTATGAAGGAAGAAAACTATGAAGAAAAAAAGACAAATAAAAAGAATTGTTATTTACTGCATATTATTTTTATTAATAGGAATTCTATCATTCTCTATTTATAACATATTATTTTGGCAAAATGAAAACAAGAAAACAGAAAAACAAATAAAAGAAATAGAAGAAATATCTGAAGTAAAAGAAATAACTGATTCTGAAAAAACCGAAATTATTAATCCTCCAGAAAAAGAAGAAGACCCTTACTGGGATTATATAAAAACAAATCTAATTGATGTTGACTTTACAGAACTAAAAAATATTAATCAAGATGTAGTCGGTTGGATTCAAGTTAATGGCACAAATGTTAATTATCCTTTTGTTCAAACTACTAATAATACCTATTATCTAAATCATCAATTAGATAATAAGAAAAATACCGCAGGTTGGGTATTTTTAGACTATCGAAATTCCTTATATGAATTAAATAATAATACTATTATTTATGCTCATGGAAGAATGAATAATACAATGTTTGGATCTCTTCGAAAAACAATAAAACAAAGTTGGTATCAGGACAAAAATAATCACATTATAAAAATCTCTACAGAACAAGAAAATACATTATGGCAAATATTTAGTAGTTATCGTATTAAAACAACAAATGATTATATACAGACAGAATTTTCTAGTAACCAAGAATATTTGGAATTTTTAAAAATGATAAAAAATAGAAGTGTTTATAATTATAATGTAGAATTAAATGAAAATGATAAAATACTAACACTTTCTACTTGCTATGATGATAATGATAAACTAGTATTACATGCCAAATTAATAAAACGAGAAAAGAAGGAAATTTAATCCTTCTTTTTTTATATCACTAATGTAAATAAATTACCTGACCCTTTATTTACTAACTTACAAAGTGTTTGTTGTAATTTATATCTTGCCCCTTCTGGCATAAGAGAAATCTTAGCTTGAATTCCCTCTTTTACAATAACATCTAAACTTCTTCCAAATATTTCACTCTTCCATACATTTTCTTGATCCTTCATTAAATAATCGATTAATTCCTTACTCTGTAATTCAGAACCAATGATAGGCTCAAAAGTTGATTCCACATCTACACGTATCATATGAATAGAAGGCGCTACTGCTTTTAATTTTATACCATATCTGCTGCCCTGTTTAATTACCTCAGGAGTTTCTAATTTCATATCTGACAATGTTGGACTAGCAACACCATATCCAGTTGTTTTAACCATTGCCAAAGCGTTTTTGATATGATCATATTCTGTTTTTGCCTCATTATATTCTTGAAATAAAGAAATAATATCTGCTCTACTATTTACTTCAGTTCCAACAATTTCTTTTAATATTTGATTATATAATTCATCTGGGGCATGTAAATTAATAGTTACAATACCTGTAGAGGTATCCACATTAGAAATATAAGACTTAGAAATATATTCGCACGATTCAAAATGTTTTATAATTGTGTCAATATCCCGTAATTTGTCTACTTCAATTACACTTTCTCTTATCTTATCCATATAGACCTTTTTAAGCCAATTTGTGGGTTCTAAACAGGCTATCCAATCAGGCATATTGATTTCTACTTCTAGTACAGGAAATTCAAATAAAGCTTCTTTTAATATTTGGTAAACATCTTTTTCATTTAAATTTTCTATACTAATAGGTAATACTGGCACCTCATATTCTTCTCTCATTTTATTCGCTAAAGTATCTGTTTCAGGTAACATTGGATGAGCAGAATTTAAAAGCACTATGAATGGTTTACCAATACTCTTTAATTCTCCTATTACTCTTTCTTCCGCTTCAATATAACTACTTCTGCTAATTTCTCCAAAGGATGCATCTGTTGTTACTACAATTCCAATACTAGAGTGATCCCTAATTACTTTTTCTGTTCCTATTTCAGCTGCTTCCACAAATGGTATTTCTTCATCATACCATGGTGTCCTAACCATCCTAGGGCCATTCTCATCCTCATATCCTTTTGCACCCTCTACTACATACCCAACACAATCAACCAGTCTTACACTAGCACTAAAATCGTCTATTTTAATACTTGCTGCATTACTAGGAACAAATTTAGGTTCTGTTGTCATAATTGTTTTTCCCTGAGCTGATTGCGGTATCTCATCTAAGCAACGTTTTCTTTCATACTCATCTTCTATATTAGGTACAACTAAATTCTCAATAAACTTCTTTATAAAGGTACTTTTTCCAGTTCTTACCGCTCCTACTACCCCTAAATATAATTCTCCACCTGTACGATCAGTTATACTTTTTACAATATCAATTTTTTCCATATATTCCCTACTTTCTTTCACTTAACTATATGTATAAAAAAAAAGATATATGAAAAAAAGAATAATTCTATATTACACTTTCATCCTTTTTTAAGAATTATTAGTTACACGCATAAAATAGGAATTCTTGATATTTTTTTCTCCTTTCACAATCTAATCATATAATATCTAACACTATTTTAACAGGAAATAAAACAAGTAAAATTATTTTTGAAAACTAGAAACTTAATTGCTATTGAAAAAGAACTATCACTAGTTCTTAATATCTCTTTTACTATAAATAATAGTTGTTATTACATATAAAATTATTCCTATTATAAAGGTTATCATAACTTGATTCTGCCAACTATAAAAAACTTTCATTAAAGATTCTGAATAATGGAAATCATTATTCAGAATAAATCCTAAATCAAAATACCAAAATGGTGTATAAACAATCGATTTAAAGTTTCCATATAAAGACATTATCCATATAACTGGAGATAATACACTAATAGCAGAAGTTATTCCTACTGTTAAAGATGTATTTAGAGTTACTGTTGAAAAGAAGAATAAAATACTTAAATAAGAAATAATTGGAATACTTACTATCAATATATTTTTGATAATATCTAAATAAAAGTTTACTTCTATTACTTTACCGCCAACATAGAGAAGTTTTGAAATCAATAAATCATGAAATCCATATTTTATACCTGTACAAATACTAATAATAATTAGTCCTAAAAATAATAAAAGATAAACATTTAAAATTAAATAGATAAATTTACTTAATAATATTTTCCATCTTCTTACAGGCGTACTTATTAGATTCTTAATAGTACCTCTGCTATGTTCATTACTCACTATTCCACCATATAAAATACTAATTAGAATCATAACAACAAAAGATAAATGATATACTTGACTTACCACTCTTTTCGCATTAGGTTTTATGGCAGAAGTCGAATCGTAATATTCATAATGAATATCGTGATTAATTCCTGTTTTGGCACTATAAAGTAATATTGCTTGATATGCCTTTCTATCTTTTTCTTTTTTTTCACCAAATTTTTTATAGATTGAATTCTGACTTTCTTTTAACGAATCTATATGTTGATTATTATTTAAAGATTCATATTCTAAATAATTTTTAGCAATAAAACTATTTGATTTTTCTACTTTTCTTTCAATTAATAAATCAATGAATTCATTTCTTTCCAATTTACCATGGTTTATTTCGTATTCTAAAAATACATAATATTTTCCTTCCTGTAATAATTTTTTATACTCTTCAACTTGGTTTTCTTTTTCTTTTTTTAGTTTTTCTCTTCCCTCAGTACTGTAATTATTACAAAAATCATAAACAGTACCAGATACTCTATTGTCACTATAATTAACAAAATTACACATATTAGGATTCTCTTTTATTCTATCTATTAAATAGTTATCCCCTTGTAAAGAGACAATTTCAAAAACTAAAGGATAAGTCCAAGAATTTATTCCTTCACTATCTACTATTATTTCTAAATTTTCTATCATACTTTCATGATATTTTATACTATATTCATTTTCTAATGTTTTTTCTTTTGTATATAATTCATCAAGCATATGAGCAGAATTATTCATTTGTTCTTCAACATTAGTAATTGGTACTATTTCTTCTTCTTTTGATATACCCATTAATAAAAAGGACGATACAAATAAAACAATGATAGAAACAACTAATTTTTTAATACTAAAATTTTTTTTAAATTCACATTTTACCAAATTAATTATTTTCATTACTATCACCAAATTCTTCCTCAAATTTTTCTGTTTTCAAGAAATATTCATCTTCCAATGATCTATTCTTATATTTTACTTCTTCTATTCCAAACTCATCGATAATTTTACCTTTATCAATAATAATGATTCTATCACAGATATTTTCTACTTCTGCTAAAATATGACTAGATATTAAAATACTCATATTAGATTCTTCACTTATCTTTTTAAGCATCTCTCTTAAATTTCTAATTCCATGGGGGTCTAGTCCGTTAGTAGGTTCATCTAATATTAATAATTTAGGCCTCTTGATTAATGCATTAGCAAGACCAAGTCGTTGCTTCATTCCTAATGAATACTTTTTTACTTTATCATTTATTCTATTTTCAAGGCCAACAAAATTAATTATTTCTTCTACATATTCTTTGTCCTTAATATCATTAATTAACTCCGTTATCTCTAAATTTTTTCTACCAGTTAAATGTTCATACATATCTGGATTTTCTATAATAGCACCTACTTTTGATAGTGCTTCTTCTAAATGCGTTTTAATGTTATAATCATATATTTTAACAGTTCCTGATTTATAGTTATAAAAACTTAAAATTGTTTTAATAAAAGTTGTTTTTCCTGCGCCATTAGGGCCTATGATTCCAACAATTTCCCCCTCATAAATATCTACATTGACATTATCTAATACTTTTCTATTGTCAAAATATTTAGTTAAGTTTTTGACTTCTAAAACTTTATTATTATGGTTAATTTCTCTCTTTATAAAATCTCTTTCACCCTTTAGTAATTCCTTTACAGTTACTTGAAATATATTAGATAATTGTTCTAAAAAAGAAACATCTGGCATATTTCTACCATTTTCCCACTTACTTACAGCTTTATCCGTAATTTCTAGTTTATCTGCTAATTCCTGCTGGGTTAAATTATGTTCTTTTCTAAGTTGAGCGATAAATTTACCAATACGTTCTTGATTCATCATTCCACCTCGAATTTATTATATAATAAAATACATAAAATTCCTCTATACTATTGGTAGAGTTCCTAATTTTATAACAAAAAAAGATTCTTTTAAGAATCTTAAATGTATCCATTAAAATATAAATAGTAAAGAACTAATAATAGTAAAGCTGCAACAGCAACAACCACTAATAATCCTTTTTGTTTCTTTCTTCCACCAGCTTTAGCATTAATTAATTTTACTTCTACATTAGCTCCCATATTTTTTTGTATAACCTGTGCAATTTGTGTGAAGTTACCGTCTATCTGAATAGCTGTATTACTTCTGCCAATATCATTTCCAGCTATCAATAAAGGTGTTTTTTGAGAAAAATCAACTTCCTCATAAGTTTTTGTAAGGAAGAACTTCTTCTTTATTCCATAGAAAGAGGTTGCATATAATGTATATCCTTTTTCCATTCCTCTAGTATAAGCAATATTTAATATTTTATCTAAAGCAGATAAATTAGCTTTTAACTGATCTATCGTTGCTTGTTCATATTGATCATTATAGATATCACAATCAGCTATAATTAAATCATATGCATTTTGATTAATATAAGCATTTAAATATTGCGCCATTAATTCAAATCTTTTTTTCTTATCATCTAATGGCCATACACTGATATTAGGTTTAAATTGTTCCCTGAATCCATTTAAACATTTACTAATATACTGTATTCTATCACGATCTGCAATAATTAGAACTCGCTTATCATCTGGTATATTTTCAAAGAAATAATGTTCTGGTAAATCTCCTTCAAATGCATAAGGAACATTTGGATTTCCTTGCACTTCAAATAACGAATTTACTGCAACATTTAAAGGTATTTTACCTGCTGGAAAGAAATCATTTGGATTTTGAATAATATCTAAATATTCTGCACCTACATTATTATCATAATTAAAATTAATAACGCTATCATTTTGACGTATCAAGTTTTCTCTTACTGTTAAGAAACCTCCCATATTATCGTCATTGAAATTTCCTTTATACTTCTTTTCAATTGTTTCTTCATAATTAGACCAAACTTCTCCAACACCACTAACAATCATACGATAATATGCAATTTTTTGATCCTTAGTTGCATTTGTTAAATACTTTCGACCAGCTATTGAAACAATTTTCATTTGAGGAACAAAACTCATTACATGATATTTTAAATTCTTAATCCATGTATTTGAAACTTTTAAACCTTCAACACTGTTATCTCCTAAAAATAAATGGACATAAACTTCTTTAATCCCACATTGTGCACATAACTGAGCATATTGTTTTAACTGATTTAACTTGATATCATCTGTTTTTTCACCAATACTAAATAAAACATGAATTCTAGATTGATTATGTATAGCATGATTAATAGACGCTACTATGACTGAATTTGTCATAAAGGTATTATCATTAAAACTAGTTTGTACTATAGCTGCCTTATCATTTGATTTCCCATTAGAACTAAAAACAGAATATCCTTCTCTAAAACTTGATAATTGTCCCTTATTAAGACCTATTTCTGTACCACTTGCAAATAAAGAAGCAAATGGATAATAGTTAGATAATTTTGCTAAAGAAGGCATAAGATTTGCTGAATATACATTAAAGCTTTTTGGTACCTCCAGTCCAAATCCGTTCATTAATAATAAAATTGATCTTCTCGTATCCATATCCTATCCCCATTCTTCTATCATATATAAACATTATATCAAATTTTTTCTTAAAAAGGAAAAAAATAAAGAAAAATACAAAATTTTCTTTACTCTTTTGTAAACTTTTCACCTTTTTTTAAAATAATATCAGTATTTTCATATATTAATCTTCCTAATTCATAAAGATTATATACTTCTTTCTTATTATTATTTTTTATATAGAAATTATTCTTGTATAAATATATATCTATGTCAAAAGATAAAAAAGGTAGCACGTCATCTACTTTATATAAAAATTCTGTATCTTCTTTTATAATTCTCATTTCAACTTGATGAAATGGATAGTAATCTACATCCTCTTTAGTTAGCTTTAAAACCATTCCTTCATTTTTATCAAAAAATACTTTTATATTATAGAATCCTTCAATAGTAACATGATAGCATTCTTCTAATTTTAAAAATAAAAGTCTAAAATAGTCTTCTATTTCTTCTATATTATCAAAATGAAAATCCTCTATTTCTTTCTTTTTTAAAAAAAGAGTTATCTCATCATCTTCCATTTCTATTTTCAACCTATCACCTATAATAGTCTATGAAAAAAAAGATAGATGGGAACTACATAGTTCTCTCTATCTTTTGATATACTTCATTCTTTCCTAATTTTGTAACATTTGAAAACATTGTAAAATCATCTCCGACTACTAAATCTAAATCTGCTAAAATAGTATTACGTTGTTTTTGATGCATAGTAATACCCACTTTATCTGTTTTAGTCGCAACTATAGTAACAGGAATTTTATGATGTTTTAAAAAATTATACATCATTAAATCGTCTTCTGATGGTCTACGTCGAAAATCAATTAGCATGAATACTTGTTTCAAATTAGGACGATTTTGTAAATAATCTTCCATCATTAATCCAAATTTTTTTTGCTTTGATCTACTAAGAGCTGCAAAACCATATCCTGGAGCATCCACTAAGTAGAACTCATCATTTACTAAATAAAAATTTATTGTTTGAGTTTTTCCAGGGGTTGCCGAAGTTCTAGCGTAATTTTTACGATTGATTAACGTATTAATAAAACTACTTTTTCCAACATTTGATCTTCCAACTAGTAAATACTCTGGTTTTTCATCAGTTGGATACTGACTTCTTCTAACCGCACTAATCACAAGGTTTACGCTGTTAATTTTCAAGACTTGTCACTCCTTTTTTTAAAAACGCGTTAATTATAACACTTTCTTTACAGAATGTCAAAATTACCTTTTTCTTTCTTTTATATAAGAAACAATACAAAAAAGAATTAAATATAGATAGAGTAGAAAAGAAATAAGGTTTCCAACAATTATCATAGGACCAGTATTCCCTACTACCATAATACTAGAATTGCCAACCACTTCACTCATATAAAGTTGAAAAGATACATTTGCAGCAAGTACAATGTAAAATAAAATTACAATAAACCTAGTCATTTCTGTTATTTTTTTTGATGATATCTGTATGTGCATCAAAAGAAAACAAAAAATCATATTCCAATGGAAAAAATAAAGATTTTGATAAAATCTACTATTAAAAAATGTTGTAATATAATTCACTAATTCTAACCTTCTAAAATAGAAAGTCATAATTATCAGTAGTAAAAGCGAGCCAAAAGTAAGATAAAACGATGTCTTTTCTTTGCGATTAATCCAGATTAAAACGCCATACACACTAAAGGCAAGTAGAATATAAAGAAAAACAGAGTAATCAGAAATCAATTGTTGATAATTTTCTAATGCCTCTGCTAAACTATAATGAATTTCATACATGTACTAATATATTTCCTGTCATTTCTTCTGGAATTTCTAATCCTAATAAATTTAAAATAGTTGGTGCAATATCTGCTAACTTTCCATCATCCACTCTTATACCTTCTTTTGTAACAATGAAAGGAACTAAACTTGTAGAATGACTAGTAATAACATTATTATTAGTATCTAACATATAATCACTATTTCCATGATCAGCCGTTATAAGCATTACTCCACCTAATTCTTCTACTTTTTTATAAACTTTTCCAATACATTCATCTACTACTTCAACAGCCTTCACTGCTGCATCGAATACACCAGTATGCCCAACCATATCTCCATTTGCATAATTAATAATAACAACATCATAATCATCTATAACAGAAAGCAAATTATCTGTTACTTCATAAGCACTCATTTCTGGTTTTAAATCATATGTTTCAACTTTTGGTGATGGAACTAAAATTCTATCTTCACCTTCATATTGTTCTTCTTTTCCACCATTAAAGAAAAATGTAACATGTGCATATTTTTCTGTTTCAGCAATTCTTAATTGTGATAAGCCACATTTTTCTAAACATTCCCCTAAAATATTGACTGGTTCTGGGTCTTTAAAAGCATGTGGAGCTTTAACAGACTCTACTACTGGTAACATTGTTAACGCAGATAAATTTTGAAAATGAATTACTTCCATATCATTAAACTCTGGATTAGTTAAAGCTGTTAATAATTCACGTAATCTATCTTTTCTAAAGTTAAAAGTAATAAAACCATCGTTTTCTTCTATATTACCATTTTCAGTAAATATTGTTGGAATAAAGAATTCATCAGTGATATTCTGACTATAACTTTCGTCAATATATTCCTTAATAGAAGAACTTTTAGGACCAATGTTATTTACAATAACATCATATCCTTTTTTTAATCGATCATAATTATTATCTCTATCCATTGTATAGTATCGCCCACTAATAGTAGCAATACTACCAAACCCTATTTCAGTAAGTTTATCTTCTATTTTAGAAATATAAGAATAAGCACTTCTTGGATCTACATCTCTTCCATCAGTACACAAATGCAAATATAATTTTTCTATTCCATTTTTCTTACACATATCTAAAAGCGCTAATAAATGATTAATATGAGAATGCACTCCTCCATCACTTAAAAGTCCCATAATATGTAATTTAGAATGATTATTTTTTACATGGCTCATTACTTTCAATATTTCTTCATTCTGAAAAAAAGTTCCATCTTCTATTGCATGATTAATAAGTTCTAACGGCTGATAAATAACTCTTCCCGCACCAATATTCATATGCCCTACTTCACTATTTCCCATTTGTCCATTTGGAAGTCCAACCTTAGAACCACTAGCTTCTAACCTTGAAAAGCCATATTTTTCTTTTAACATATCTAAATTTGGTGTATTGGCTGTTTTCACTGCGTTTCCATGAATTTCTTCTCTTTCCCCTACACCATCCATAATACAAAGTACTACTGGTTTCATATCATCACCCTTATCATTTTATCATATTCCTAAAAAAAATACTAGAAAAGATAAAGTGGCAAAGTAATTTTCACAGTAGTTCCAAGCCCTAATTTTGAATCATACTCTAATTTACCATGATGAGCACAAATAATCTCATTAGATAATGATACCCCTAATCCACTGCCACTTGGCTTTGTTGTATAAAATGGTTCATAAATTTTACTAGCTATTTCTTTAGAAATTCCTTGACCATTATCATCTACATACACTTCTAAAACTTCATTTGTTAAATGTGTATGTAATATTATTTTCTTCGCATTTGCTTCTATACTATTTTTTAAAATATTAATCATAACTTGATTTAACCTATTATAATCACCATTTATAAAAAGCTCGTCATCAATTGTATCTACTTTAAAAGTAATTTTATTTTCATCCATAAGCGGTTGGATATTTTTAGATACATCCTCTAATAACATATTAACATCCATAATTTCATAATTAAGATTAGATTTATTAACCAATAGAAAATCTTGTAGCAATAAAAGCAACCTTTCAATTTCATTTCTAAGAATCGGAACATATTTCTTAGAATGCTCTACATTGTCAACATCAAACATATCTAAGTAAGCTTTACAGACTGCTACAGGATTCTTTATTTCATGAGTAATCTTAAATAAAGAAAGTTTTATTTTCTGCTCTTTCTGTAACTCTTTAAATTCCATATGAGAATTCATAATTTGTTCACCTTGAGTTGTAATCATTACTAAGACTTTCACCATAACTATATAAACTAACATTAAAAATAAAGAGGCGAAAATTTTTCTAGAATCAAAGAAAAGAAACCATATAAGAAAACTACTATTATAAAATAACAAGTAAGTATATAAAAACGGAATTTTTATATGATTGTTGTGATTATAAGCAAAAAGTAAAAAATTAATAATTCCATATACAAATAAGAAATATAAAACAGATACCATATTAGGATAATAAGAACGCAATACAATAACCTCTAAAATAAGAGCTATAATATATCTATTTTTTAAAAGTGCTAAAAAAACAACACTTCCTAAAAAAAATGGAAGTAATGAGCTTTCAAAATAGTTTCCATAACGAACCACTAAAAAAGATGATGATATTAAAATAAAATCAAAGAAGATTTCTTTTTCTACTTTTTTAATATTTTTATTAGTAACTATATAGATTATATAAACTAAAAGAGGATAAGATATTAAAATCATATTCAATATCAACATTTCAAATATATTCATGTTATCACCAATTATAATATAACGTAATTTATTGTCGAATATTGTCGAAATTTGCAAAAAAAAAGCGAAAAAATCACTTTAATTCATTAATATATTTTTTAATTTGTTTTGCATCTTCTCCAAGAATAATTTTTAATTGATTATCAATCTCAACAATACCTTGAGCTCCCATTTTTTGAATTCCTTCTTTGTTTGCTTTTGAGACATCTTTTAAATCAACAATGAACCTAGACTTATTGAAATCATAATTTTTAATATTATCAATTCCACCTAGTAATTCTACTAACTTATTAGCTTCAAATTTAAAATTTCTTTTCTTAGATTTAATAATAGCAACTGCTACTACTAATAGTATACAAATAATAATGACATACTGCCAAATATATGAATCCATGAATAATCACCTATTAATCATTATACTATAAAATTTCAAAAAAAGAAATACTTATGTATATCCCTATTTTTCGTCAAAATATGCCTCTTTTCATTGTATAATAAGGGCAATTAGTGTAAGATATTGAAAAGGTGATTTTATGACAAAAAAAAGATTTCAATTAGATTTTTCTATTCTTCTTCCAATTCTTTTATTTGCTATTATAGGGATTACTTCTATTTATAGTGCTGAAAGTTTATTGTTAGAACAAAATCACTATGCATTAAAGCAAATTATTTGGTACTTTATTGGAACAATTGGGATTTTTTGTGTAATTATTGTAGGAAATAAAAGAATCATGAAATATTCTTGGTATCTTTATGCTCTTTTTGTCTTACTTTTAGTATTATTACTATTTTTTGGAGAGCCAATACACAATTCTAGATGTTGGTTTGTTATTCCAAAAATAGGCGTATTTCAACCTAGTGAATTTATGAAAATAATTTTAATACTAACATTAAGTAATATGATTGATAAATTTCAAAAACAACACCCTTCCCCTAATTTAAAAGAAGAATTTATTTTTCTTTTAAAAGTAGGAATCGTTGTAGCTATTCCATCCTTTCTCACTTTTTTACAACCAGATACAGGAGTTGTATTAATTTATTTATTAATTACGTTTATCATGCTTTTCATATCAGGTATAAGATATCGATGGTTTATTATTCTATTTGCCATATGTGCTTTTGTTTTAACAACTATATTAGGACTTTATTTTTTCAATACTGATTTATTTATTGAAGTATTTGGAACTAGCTTTTTTCTAAGAGTCGATAGACTTCTTGATTGGTCTAGTAAAAGTGGGTATCAGTTAGAAAGAGGAATGTCTGCTATTGGCTCTGGAGGATTACTAGGAATGGGCTACAATAAAACTCCAATCTATTTTCCAGAACCTCAAACTGACTTTATCTTTGCTATATTTTCATCTAATTTTGGATTTCTAGGATCTCTTTTACTATTTGGCCTACTCTTATACTTTGATATTAGATTAATTATTCTAGCATTAAAGAGTAAAGACAAAACAGCTAAATATATCATCAGTGGGATTGTCGCAATGCTTATATATCAGCAATTTCAAAATATAGGAATGACTTATGGAGTAATTCCTATCACTGGAATTACTCTACCATTTATTAGTTATGGTGGTTCTAGTTTACTTAGTTATATGCTAATGCTAGGAATTATTTTAAATATTGCTAATGAAAATAAGAAAAATAAAATATTTTCATGATACAATAGTATTGGTGATAACATGAAAGAAGTACAAATTGTCTATGATTTTGATGGTACTCTAACGCCTAAACCAGTTCCCTTTTTTCCAATTTTAAAAGATGCTGGAGTATCTGAAAAAGAATTTTATAAGAAGATATCAGAATTAAAAGATAGTGGAATAACCGATATATATGAAAGTTGGTTTAGATCTTTTCTAATAATTGTACAAAATAGCGATTTAAAAAAACATGATGTTACAAAAGGCGCTAATGATATAATCTTTTGTGATGGTGTAGATGATTGGTTTACAAATTTAAAAGTAGAATGCAATTGCTCTTTTAGCCATTATATTATTACATCTGGGTTAGAAGAATTTCTATATGCCTCTAAAATTTCTAAATATATTACTAAGATATTTGGTGCATCCTTCATTCATGAAAATGGAAAGTTAAAGGATATTGAAAAATTAATAAGTGATAAAGATAAAGTAAATTATATAAAAAGAATTAATCAAATGAATAATAGAGAAGAAAATGACTGTACTAACTTAATCTATATTGGAGATGGACTAACAGATTATTATGCTATGGATTTTGTATTTCATAATGGAGGTACTGCCATCCTAGTAACTCATCCTAATAAAATTCCTGAAAAAGAATTATTATTAGTTTCTAATTTCCAATGTGAAGCTGATTATAGAATTAATAAAGATTTATTTCAATATATAAAAAAGTTTTAGATTAATTTCTAAAACTTTTTATTTTACTGGTTCTACACTATACCAATAATAACTGCCATCTGCATTTTTCTTATAAGTATGTTTATACTTTGTTGCTTTATCTTTTATTGTAGAATCAACAGTGTTTAATGAAAAGTTATTATCGTATTTTACTTCTCCAATTTTTTCATTCTTACTATTATCTTTGTATAGATTTACAGTTGCATCATTGCAAAATTCATCTTTGCAACTTAAAACTGAATATACATAAGTCACATAAATATTTTTTTCATCTCCAACGGTCTCTAATTTTTGAAACGCTATACTTGGAAAAGAATATCCGTCCCCCAGAACATCTCCTCCGCCACCAATATAAGAAAAGTAATATCCATTTTGATACACGTAATTTATAAAATTTTGTGATGTTATAAAATCATCCACTTTCTGATATCTTACATTATTTCCATAAAACATACCAAAGTACTTTTGAAACGTTTTCTCATCTACTGCAATCTCTTCAGAACTTTTATCTGCAACATTTTTAGAATAACACATATACCATTCATCACTACTATATTTCAAACTTCCACTAGAACAAGTATCTCCTACTAAAGCCTCCACATCAAGATAATATATTCCATCATTATAATATTCTCCTATTACATACATCGTATTAGCATACAAATCTCCCAATTTAAAATCTTTAGCTGTCAACAATTTATTTTGATAGGATTCCGCAATTGGTGGAAATAACATCATTAACTTTTTCGTTTCTTCAGTAATTTCTTCTTCTACCTTATTGCTATTATTTTCATCTACAATTGAATTATTAGCAGTATCTTTAGTAGTAGGCTCTGTTTTTTTATACTTTGTTAAAAGAAAAAACGCTAATAATAAAATAACAACTACTACCCCTACAATAACAAATATTAGTATACCATTTGTATTTTTCTTTTCTTCTACCATATATAACACCTATCCTACAAACATTATAACATAATATTTAATAAAATTTTTCGAATAATAGTAATTATAAAAAAGAAGAGAATTATTTCTCTCCTTTTAATAAAGCAAATACTTTATGTACTTTTAAATCATAACGAATCATTTCTTCTCCAAAACGTTCAAAGAAATCCTCTTTACTCATTTGATATTTAGAAGCCATTTCTTCTGCTTCCTTATTTAATTCTTCCTCTGTTACGTCAATCTTTTCAGCTTTAATAATAGCTTCAATCATTAAACGATAAGTAACTCTTTTTGTTGCTTGTTCCTTATATTCTTCTTTTAACTTATCTTCTGTCATACCAGAAAATTGGAAGAATTGATCTAAAGAAATACCTTGCATTTGAACATTTTGTGCGAACTCTTGAATCATTCTAGAAGTCTCATCATTAATCATAACTTCTGGAATTTCTACTTTCATAGTTGAAGCAGCTTCTTCAAGTAATGCATCTAACCATTCATCATCTGCTTGTCTTTCTTTTTGAGCAGTAATATTTTCTTTTACTTGTTTTTCTAATGATTCTTTAGAATCGATTCCTTCCATTCCCAAATCATTAAAGAAATCCTCATCTAATTCTGGAACTTTTACTTCTTTTACTTCATGAATTTTTACTTTGAATGTAGCTTCTGCACCTTTTAAATCTTCTGAATGATATTCTTCTGGGAAAGTAACATTAACTTCTGTCTCTTCTCCAGCCTTCTTCCCAATTAATTGTTCTTCAAATCCTGGAATAAATGTATTACTTCCAATTTCTAATGAATAGTTTTCTCCTTTTCCACCATCAAAAGCTACTCCATCTTTAAATCCTTCAAAATCAATAACAGCTATATCACCATTTTCAATAGCTCCATCTTTTAATACATTTTCTTTGTAGTGCTCACGCATATGATTAATAGATTCTTCTATTTCTTCTTTTGTTACTTCTACTTTTTCTTTCTTAGCTTTTAATCCCTTATAAGTACCTAATTTTACTTCTGGTTTTAAAGTTAAAGTAAATTCAAATTCTACACCATTTTCACCAATATCTTTAATATCCACTACTGGTTGTGAAACGATATCTAAATCACTATTTTCATCTAACATTTTTTCATAAGCGACTTCTACTGCTTTATTAGAAGCATCATAATATAATGATTCCATTCCATAATGCTTAACGAAAATTTCTTTTGGAGCTTTACCAGGTCTAAAACCTGCTATTTTAGCTTTTTTATTTGCTTTTTGAAAAGCTGCATCTACTAATTTAGACCACTCTTCACCATCTATTTTTATTGTAACTTTTTTTTCATTTTTGTTTTCCATATTTATCCCTCCGCAATACATATAGTATATAATAAAATCCCATTTTAAGCAAGAATTTCTTATGCTTTATAAGCTTTATTTTAACATACTATTTAGTTTCTCTTGATAATTATCACTAAGTGTTAAATAACTACCAACAACTAATATATCAGCACTCTTACAATACTCTTTTGTTTCGTTATTTACACCACCATCTACCTCTATTTGGTAGTGATAATCAAACTCTTCCCTTAACCTTTTTAATTCATCCATTTTAAATGTACTACCACTTATAAATTTTTGTCCACCACGACCTGGAATTACACTCATTACCAGTACTAAATCAATATTGTTTAGATATGGTATTAATTTATCCACTGGCGTATCTGGACTAATAGAAATTCCTACTTTACTACCAGTACCTTTAATATACTGAATTATTTCTTCTACAGAATCAGTAGCTTCTAAATGAAATGTAATGTACTCTGGATTATATTTAGAATACATATCTACATACTTTTTTATATCATATACCATTAAATGAATATCTTTTGGTATATCTGTTTCTGGTAATTCTAAAAAGTCTACTTTATTACTTACAAAATCTCCATCCATTACATCTACATGAATATAATCTGGATTTAAGGAATATACTTCTTTTATTTTATCTATATTATCTTTAATGCTTAACAATGTTATAGAAATCACTCTATCACTCCTCCTGCTTTAAATTTTCTATTCTATGGTTTAAGACTAATAGTAATCGTTTTACATTTTCTATTTTTGCCCCTCTTTTTTTATAAGAATCCATCATCATAAAATCTATATAAGATAAATCTGGATTACTCTTTTGTAATTTATAATACCTTGCTTTATTCTTTTTAAAATATTCTTTTGCTCTTCTTTGTAAGTGACTTTCTTCTTCTTTCATTCTTTTAACTTCTTGTTCTTTATTATAAAGAAATTCTGCCTCTTCAAATGAAACGCGAGTTGCTATTTTAGATAACTCATGCTCTACAATAGGTTCATCTTTACACCAAACATATCGAACGTATCCTTCACTATCTAACGAAGTTTGATCTCTTCTCCAGTCATCACTATAAAAAATATTTTGAAAAGAACTAGATCTTTTTCTAATCTCATTCCATACATCTAAATTTGTAAATTCTTTTAATGAATGTACCTTTAAATAATCATGTAATTTAAAATATCTTCTATTAATAGTAGGTAAAAATCCTTCAAAGTCTCTTTTAAAGCATTCTAATTGTTCTTGTTCTGATACCCTCTCTGTATTTAATAAAAGTCTTAAATAATTCTGATTTAAGAATAAAAGATTAATGACTGGTGAACGTAAATCTATAACCTCCCCCTTCTTAAGTGGAACAACAATAACGCATTCATTTCCAAATTGATAACAATCTATCAATTTACTTTGTCTAGATTCTTCTAAAGAAATGGGAGAAGGAAGACTTAATAAAGTGGACTCAGGTAAAGTTTTTCTTGAAGTATCCATTTCAAAAATAGAATTACCAACTACTTCCTCACCATCATAATGATAAAGTCTAGTATGTGCTAAATGATAATAATTTCTCTCTAAAGGACTTTTAGAACTTTCTGTTCCAAATAAAAAACTTAATTGATTAGCAGGCGTAAGCATTGGTCTTTCACTAGAATTTAATCCCTTCCATAACCATTCATCTATTAATAATATATCTTTACTATCCATACTAATTTGTAAATTAAAATCTTTCACTACTACTGCTCTTTTATAAAGAGAAGCTGGTAAATAAGCATAAGGAAAAACATTCTCCCTTTTCTCAAAATGGAAGCAATCTAAATGTTCAAATACACTACGTTTCCATATCCATTTTCTTAAATGTTCTACTTGGAATCTAAGAATAGTTCTAGGCTCTAAATAGGTATAATCAAATGGATAATCTTCACTTTTTTCTAACAGTCTTAAATATAAGTAATCCTCACTATTAATATCATGTAAAATCATTTGAACCTCCTACTTCTAACTAATAGTATACAAAAATACATTATAAATATCAAATAAAAAGATAGATTAATCTATCTTTTCTCTATGAATTTTATATAATTTTCATAACGACTAGGTATAATCTCGCCATTTCTTAATGCTTCTTTTACACCACATTCTTCTTCATTACGATGCATACAATCACGATATCTACAATTTTCATTATAAGTAGAAAACTCTATAAAACCATCTCTAATATCTTGATCGCTATAATCTTTAAAATCTAATGCACTAAATCCTGGCGTATCTGCCACTAACCCACCAAATAAAGGAATTAATTCCACATGCCGAGTAGTATGTTTTCCACGACCTAAAGCCTGAGATACTTCTCCAGTTTGAAGATTTAAATTAGCGTCTAGCATATTTAGTAATGTGCTTTTTCCTGCTCCACTTTGTCCTGCAAATACAGTAACATTATCTTTTAATATTTCCTTTAATTTAGGATCATCATTATTATAGACTGGATATCCTATCCTTCTATAATAGTCTTGATATCCCCTAATATCATCTTTTATTTTATCAGATACTAAATCTAACTTTGTAAAACAGATAATTGGTTTTATGTGATTATGTTCTATCGTTACTAACAGTTTATCTAGTAAGTTAGAAGAAAATTCAGGAATCTCTACACTATTTACAATTAATGCTTGCGTAACATTTGCGATACTAGGTCTTACTAATTCATTTTTTCTTTTTTCAATTTCTAATATATAATGATTTTCATAATCTACTACTACAAAGTCTCCTACTAAGGGAGTTATCCCCATATTTCTAAATTTTCCTCTAGCTTTACAAGTTATAATTTCTGTTTCTATTTCAACAAAATAATCATTACTGAGTTGTTTTATAATTCTGCCAGTTTTATTCATTCTCACCTTCATCTGGATTTGGAACAACTGGATCTGGTGTGATTGGTTCTGGATCTGGAACAATTGGCTCCGGTTTTTTTGCAAGAGTTAGTGTTAATGTTACACCCTCTTTTACCTCTCCACCTTCAGCTCTTCCTTGTTCTATTATTGTATCTTCCTTATGGGTAGAATCTTCTTTTTCTTCGAATTTACAAATGATTTTATTATCATCACAGAATTGTTGAGCTTTTTTCTTATCCCAAGTTCCATCTGTAAAATCTGGATAAATGGTAATTAATGTAGCATATGTTAATTCAAGAACGCCACCTTCACTTAATCTAGTTTCTGGATCTCTATTTTGTGATAAAATCATTCCTTCAAAAGCATCTTCAAAATCTTCTTGATCTGTAGATACTTTCTTTGGAATAGCAACTACCTTAATACCCGCTTGTTCTAATTCCAATCGTACAGTTTCCAAATTTCTTCCTTTATAATCTTCGATAACTAATCCTGTAAGACCTGAAGAAACAATAACAGTTACTGTAGAACCTTTCTTAACTTTACTGTTAACATCATAATCTTTATAATCAATTATGAATCCTTCTGCATAATCATCACTTGTTTGTTCTTCATAATCAATAATAAGTCCCATACTTGTCAATTTTTGTTCTACATTTTCTCTGCTCTTTCCCTTGATAGATGGCAATGCAACAGTCTCATTTCTACTGTTTGATACCATAAAATAAGCTGTAAGTAAAACACCTACTAAAACGACTATGCAAGTAATAATTCCTACAATAACAGCCACTTTTAGTTTTTTTCCTCCCTTTTTCTTTGTCTTCACTTCTTCCTCAACCTCCTCGACTACTTCCTCTTTTTTTGATTCCTTAGTCTCTTTTTCCTTAATTTTATCCAAAGTAGGCAAAGCTTTTGTTTCTTCTAAATCATTTTCAGGATATTTATAAACTAAACGTTTTTCATTTTTTCTTTCATCTGCTAAAGCTGTTTTTAAATCTTCATGCATCTCTGCAACAGAATCATAACGATTTCTTGGATTTTTAGCACATGCTTTTAAAACGATATTCTCAATACTTTGTGGTATCAATTCATTTTGAGAACACATGCTTGGAATCTTTTCTTTCATTTGCTTAATAGCAATTTCTACTGCATTTTCTCCTTTAAATGGCAATTTCCCAATTAAACATTCATACATTAGAATACCTAATGAATAAATATCACTTTTAACAGTTGCTCCTGAACCATTGGCTTGTTCTGGAGGTAAGTAATGAACAGATCCCATTACTGAATTTGTCTGTGTCAATTCTGCACTATTCATAGCAATTGCAATACCAAAGTCTGTAATTTTTACTCTGCCATCTTCTAATATCAAAACATTCTGAGGCTTAATATCTCTATGAATCAAATAAGAATCATGCGCACAAGCAATAGCGCTTGTTAATTGCATCATAATATCTACCGTTTCTGCTAAAGAAAGTCCTCCACGTTTTTTTATTAAACTTTTTAATGTTTTTCCATCAATATATTCCATTACTATAAAGTAGTTTCCGTTATCTTCTCCTACATCATACATCTCTACAATATTAGGATGATTTAGTGAACTTGCAGCTTTGGCTTCTCTTTGAAACCTTTTAACGAACTTTTCATCACTAGCAAGATCTCCACGTAAAACCTTAACTGCTACTTCTCTATCTAAAATTGTATCATAGGCAAGATATACATTTGCCATACCACCTTCACCAATAGTACGAATGATTTGGTATCTTCCATCTATTTTTTGACCCTTTATTATCATAATTAGCCTTCCTCTCTGCTTAGGTAAGCAACTGAAATATTGTCACTACCTCCACGATTATTACATTTAAATATTAATTTGTGTAATTTTTCTTCTATTGTACCTTCCCCTGTTAATACTTTTGCTATTTGTATATCATCTAACATATTTGTCATTCCATCACTACATAGCATAATTCCATCTATATTAAGCTCTACATTAAAGATATCCATCTCTACATTTGTATTAGCGCCTAACGCTTTCATAAGAACATTCTTTCTTGGATGTTCTTTTGCTTCTTCTTCTGTTAATTCACCACTTTTTACAAGTAAATTTACCAGTGTATGATCAATTGTTATTTTATGAAGTTTCTTGTTTTTCATAACATATCCAGAAGAATCTCCAATATTACCAAAAAGCAAGAATGCTGGTGTTAAAATAGCTATAACAACAGTAGTGCCCATTCCTTCACTTTCTGGATGAGCTGCTACATACTTAAATATTTCTACATTAGCTTCACTAACAGTGCTCTGCATCCAATTAATGGCATCTTCTTTGTTTCCTACACTACTAATAGATCGAAATCTTTTTCCAATATGAGTAATAGCAATACTAGAAGCAACTTCACCATCTTTATGTCCTCCCATGCCATCTGCTACACACATAAGGATTTCACCAGCTTCATTTTCTACAATGATAACACTATCTTCATTTCTTTCCCTTACCATTCCTGGATCTGTTAAATAACCATATTTCATATTATTCCTCCTTGTAATTTGATCTAAGTTGTCCACAGGCAGCACTTACATTTCCACCAAATTCTCTTCTTATTGTTACACTTATACCATTCTTTTTCAGTTCATCATAGAAAGATAGAATGGTATCTTTATCACTCTTTTTATATTCAATATGACTAGTCTCATTATAAGGAATTAAATTAACATACGCATTCATTCCCCTTAATAATTGCGCTAATTCTTTTGCACACGCTCTAGAATCATTAACATCTTTTAAAAGAATATATTCAAAAGTAACTCTTCTATTTGTTTTTTCTATATAAAACTTTACAGCACTTATTAGTTCTTCTATTGGATATGCTTTATTGATATCCATAATACTGTTTCTAATTTCATTATTAGGTGCATGAAGAGAAATTGCTAAATTCACTTGCTTATCGTAAAGAGCAAACTCTCTAATTTTTGGAATAATACCACTTGTAGAAACAGTTATGTGTCTACTTCCAATATCTATTCCTTTTGGTGTATTCACAATATCTATAAAGTTAATTACCTCTTTATAATTATCAAAAGGTTCTCCTATTCCCATTAATACAATATGAGTAATACGTAAATTTAAATCTTCTTCTACACGTAATACTTGTCTTACCATTTCACTTGCTTCTAAGTTACGAACTTTTTTTAGTCTTCCACTCTCACAGAAATGACATCCCATGTTGCACCCTACTTGTGTTGAAATACATAAACTATTTCCATAATCATGTAACATAAGAACTGCCTCAATAGTATTACCATCTTCTAATTTGAATAAGTATTTGTAAACGTCCTTTCCAGACTTCTTTTCTACTATTTCTAATTCTCTAATAGCAAAATCATTACTTAAGTCTTCTATCGTCTTTTTACTGATATTTTTCATATCTGTAAAACTCTTTACACGTTTCTTGTATAGCCATTCAAATACTTGTGTAGCTTTAAATTTTCCTTCGCCTTTAGTAATAAAATATTGTTCTAAATCTTTGATTGTAATTCCATATACATTTTTCATACCTACACCTAATAAACATTATATCAAAAAGTAGAAAAAAAGGAAAATTTTATTGTAATATTTTTAAATTTTGCAACAATCTTAAGAAGATTTTAAGAAATTATAGACACATTCTTGACAGTAAATCTAATTTTACCTTATTTTTTAACAAAAAAAGAAGACTAATCTTCTTTCTTTGCTAAATCTTCATAATAGTTAAATGTCTTAATAGAATAGTCCTTATTCGCTTCAAGTAAACTAGCAGCTTTATCAGGATTGATTACTTTTAGCATATTAAATCTAGTTTGACTATTTAAGAATTCTTCATATTTATCAAAATCTACTTGTTTACTATCTAATGTGAAACCATTTTCTGGATGATATCTAAATGTTGGGAAGAATCCACATTGTGTTGCCAATTTCTCCATCTCTACACTATTTTCCATACCACCTTTAATACCATGAGAAATACATGGAGTATAGGCAATAATGATAGCTGGTCCATTATATTCATTTGCTTCTTTAAAAGCTTTAATTAATTGTTGCGGATTAGCACCTAATGATACTTGTGCTACATAAGCATGAGAATAACTCATTGCTATACGTGCTAAATCCTTTTGATTATTTACTTTACCAGCTGCCGCAAAGGATGCAATAGCTCCTTTTGGACTCGCTTTAGAAGATTGTCCACCTGTATTAGAATATACTTGACTATCTAATACTAAAATCTTGATATTATCTTGTGTAGATAAAACATGATCGATACCACTAAATCCAATATCGTATGCCCATCCATCTCCACCAATACACCAGATATTACGAGCAACAATATACTCTTTTAAATCTTTTAATTCTTCCGGTAAATTATCTGTTAAATTATCATATACTTCTTTTGTATTTTCATAACTTTCACTATTCTCTAACCATTTTTTAAACAATTCACTATTTTCATTATCCATGTTTTTAGACATGATATTTGCGATACGATTGCGTAAGGTAGTATTAGCAATTAACATTCCATATCCATATTCTGCGTTATCTTCAAACAAACTACTAGCCCATGGAATCGTATAAGGCATAGATGGTGCACTTGCTCCATAAATAGAAGAACATCCTGTTGCATTACTAATAATTAAATGTTCCCCAAATAATTGAGTTAATAACTTAATATAAGCTGTTTCTCCGCATCCAGCACATGCTCCACTAAATCTAAATTTAGGTTCTTTAAATTGACTACCTTTTACGGTATATGGATTAAACTCTTTTTTCTCTTCTACATGAGATACTAAATAATCAAATATTTCTTGTTCTTTCTTATCTAGTTTGTCCATAGTAAGAGCTGTTTCTCCCTTTTTACCAGGACATGTTTTAACACATAATCCACATCCTGTACAATCTGCTACAGATGCACTGATAATATAGTAATAAGTATCCATACCAATTGCTTTTATAGCTCTACTTTGAATTTCTAATGGAGCTTCTTGATACTCTTTCTCACTTAGTAAGAAAGGACGAATTACTCCATGAGGACATACGAATGAGCATTGATTACAATTAATACAGTTCATACTAATCCAATCTGGCGCTATATCACTTACATAACGTTTTTCTAAATCACTTGTGCCACATTCAAATATTCCATCAGCACGATTTACAAAATCAGATGTTTTAAGAGAGTCCCCTTTTCTATAATGCATTGCTTCAAAGATAGAATCATACTTAATAGATTCTTCACTATAATTACTATCTGGTATCTCTAATACATGTAGGTGTTCTTTTGCATCAAGAATAGCTTTTTTATTAGCTTCTACTACTGCTTCTCCCTTTTTAGAGAATTTCGCAACAATATTTTTAGTCATAGCATCTAATGCATCACTAAATGGAATAATTTCGCTAGTACCTAAAATAGCACTTTCCATAATGGTACTAATTTTTCCCTTTAGTCCCACTTTATTCGCTAATTCATAAGCATTAATAACATATACAGTAGCATGAGCATTTCTAATTTTAGCTTTTAAAGAATCACTCATAATAGATAGTATTTCAGCATCACTATGACTACTATTAATAATTACTTTAGCATTAGAATCTAATTTAGCTACTAAGTCATAATCTTTTAAATAACTTTCTTTTGTTACTACTAATACACTTGGTTTTTCTACATAGTATGGAGAACGTATTGGAGATTTACTAAATCTTAAATGACTACAAGTAACTCCACCACTCTTCTTAGAATCATATTGGAAATATCCTTGTACATAATTATCTGTATTATCACCAATAATTTTAATAATAGATTTAGAAGCACTTACCATTCCGTCACTTCCATATCCATAGAATAACCATTCATTTGCTTTATTCGTATGAATTTCAATTGGTTCTAAACTAAGATTTGTAACATCATCTTCAATACCAATCGTAAAATTATTTTTTGGATTTTTCATCATTTCATACACAGCATAAATTTGACTAGGTGTTGTATTCTTGCTAGATAAACCATATCTACCACCTACTACTTTTACACCCTTCTTAGAAAGAATAGCAGCTACATCTAAGTATAATGGTTCTCCATTACTACCTGGTTCCTTTGTTCTATCTAAGACTGCTACTGTCTCAACTGTTTTAGGAATTGCTTGTAAGAAATATTTTGTACTAAATGGTCTATAAAGATGCACTTCTACTAAACCAATATCTTCATTTAAAGCATCAATAGTTTCTTTAATCGTATCACAGACAGATCCCATTGCAACAATTACTCTTTTTGCTTGAGGATTTCCATAATAGTTAAATGGTAAATATTTTGTACCTGCTTTTTCATTAATTTTTTCCATATAAGAAGCAACAATATCAGGTAATTCATTATAATATGGATTTCTTGCTTCTGTTGCTTGAAAATAAATATCATCATTTTGCGCTGTTCCATAAATAGATGGATTATCTATATTTAATGCTTTCTTACGGAATTTTTCTAATGCTTCTTTATCAATCATCTCTGCATAATCAGTAGCTTGTAACACTTCTATTTTTTGAATTTCATGACTAGTTCTAAAACCATCAAAGAAATGCATAAAAGGAATACTACCTTTAATTGCTGATAGATGTGCAACAGCACTTAAATAAGCTGCATCTTGTACGGAAGAACTTGCTAACATAGCAAATCCTGTAGACCTACAAGCATAGATATCTTGATGATCTCCAAAGATAGATAAGGCATGAGTAGATAAAGAACGTGCTGCTACATGCATTACACCTGGTAACATCTCTCCTGCCATTTTATACATATTAGGAATCATTAGAAGTAGTCCTTGACTAGCGGTAAAAGTAGTTGTAAGGCATCCAGCTCTTAAAGATCCATGAATAAAACCTGCAGCTCCTGCTTCACTTTGCATCTCTACTACTTTAACAGGGTCTCCAAATAAATTGATTCTATCTTTACTCCACTCATCTAAATGTTCTGCCATTGGACTAGATGGCGTAATAGGATAAATACCTGCTACTTCTGTAAACATATAAGAAGTATAACTACAAGCTTCATTTCCATCTACTGTTATTGTTTTTTTCATATTTCACCTTCCTAAAATTATACACATAGTTGTGCACTATTTTTCTAATATCATTATACCATAGAACAAAAATAAAAAGATAACTTTTCATTATCTTTTTATAATTCATCATGGAATGTTCTACTTAAGAACTCATCTTGTTGAGTTTTTGTTAAAGCATTTAACCTAACACCACATTCTCCATATCTTACAATTAACTTAATGTATTTATCACTTGTTTTATCCATATTTAATAATTCATTTTTAGACATTACATTAATATTTAGGTGTTCCCCACCATCATTAAAATATTCTTGAATAAGAGTAATAAAATTATTTACTCTATCATCATCTGTCTCTCCTAAAGATGTTGGTGAAATAGATATATTATTAGTAATTCCATCATCACAAACACCAGCATAAGGCATTTTTGCAACACTCTTTAAGGAAGCACGTGCACCCTTAGTATCTTTTCCATCTACTGGATTTGCTCCTGGTGAGAATGGTGTAAATTCTAATCTTCCATCTGGGGTTGCCCCAGTTGAAGATCCATAATATACATGATCTGCAATTGTTTGTAGAGAAACAGTCCCTACAGCATTACGATATAAAGATTGTTTCTTTACTTCTTTAGCAATGATTTTAATAATATCATAAGCCATTTTATCTACTTTTATATCACTATTTCCAAATCTTGGAAATTCTGCATCTGTTTGGAAATTAGTTACAAATCCTTCTTCATCACGAGTCACTCTTAATTTTCCATAACGTATTGCTGAAAAAGAATCTGCTACTGTTGTAAGTCCGGTAAAACCAAACGACATTTTTCTTTCAGAAATAGTATCCAAGAATGCCATGGAAGCAGATTCATATGCGTATTTATCTTGCATATAGTGAATGATATTTTGTGCTTCTACATAATGATGGATAAATTGATTTACTACTAATACAAAGTTTTTTAATACTTTTTGGAAATCTAAAGTAGTACCAGTTATTGGTTCTAAGCCTTCAACCATAACTTCTTTAGTTACTTCATCCTTTCCACCATTAATCGCATATAATAATGCCTTTGGTAAATTGCAACTTCCTCCATAATAGATAATTTGACTTCCTAATTTTACCACTGAAGAACTACCAGTTATGGCATAATTAGTTCCATAAATAGGTCTAATTAAATCATCATTTACAAATTGAATAACATGTGTATCGAGCGCTAATCTAGAGGCATATCGTTTAAATGGCTCTGGTAATTTAGAAGACCATAATACTACAAAGTTTGGTTCTGGAGAAGAAGCTAAATTGGTCAATGTATTTAAGAAACGATAAGATGTCTTTGTAACAAATGATTTATCATCTTTATACATTCCCCCAATAGACTCTGTTACCCAAGTTGAATCTCCAATAAAATTTTCTCTATATTCATTTTTTCTTAAATGTCTAACTAATCGAAGTTTAATAACTAATTGATCAACTAATTCCTGAGCGCCTTCTTCTGTCAATGACCCATTAGCAATATCTCTTTCAAGATAAATATCTAAGAATGTTGCATTTCTACCAAAAGAATTCATAACTCCATTGCTTTGTTTAATCGTTGCTAAATAAGCAAAATATAACCATTGAAATGCTTCTTTTGCATTTCCTGCTGGTCTTGAAATGTCAATATCATAATGAGATGCCATCTCTTTAATATCTTCTAAAGCTTTAATTTGTTCTTGTACTTCTTCTCTTGTACGAACAAGTGCAAAATTCATATTAGAATTTAATCTTGTTAAATCATGTTTTTTTCTTAAGATTAAATAATCTGCACCATATAGCGCTAAGCGTCTATAATCTCCCAGAATCTTTCCTCTACTGAAGTCTTCAGGAAAAGACCCAAATATTTTAGCATCTCTATATTTTAAAATTGTATTTGTATAAGTACCCAAAATTCCTTCTTGATAACATTTACGATACTCACTAAATTTTTCTTCTATTTCATGGTCCATTTGATAACCATAAGAACTAAGTGCTTCCTTTACAGAATCTACACTTCCATCAAGATTCATAATTCTCTTTAAAGGTTCATCTGTTTGCAACCCAAAAATTACTTCATTTTTTTTATCAATATATCCCGCATCAAAATTATTAATACCAGAAACTGCCATTGTTTCTACATCTAATACTTTTGTAAGAAGTTCTTTTTCAAGGAGTTTTTGACATCTACTCCATACTTTACTTGTCTTTTTAGAACTCTTTACAAGAAAAGATTCATCCTCTTGATACTCTTTATAATTATTTATAATAAAGTCTTCAACATCGACTTTTTTTCTCCATCTTTCGCCTTGGAATCCATTCCATTCTTCCATTTTGTTCACCTCTGAATTAGTGTTACCCTACTTATTATAACATTTTTTTCAGAAAAGCAAAATATACCTATGTTCTATTTTTCATAATCTACTTTTTTTAGGAATTCTTCTTCTTCCCAAATGTCAATTTCAAGTTCACGAGCTTTCTCATATTTACTACCTGGATTTTCTCCAACTACAACTACACTTGTCTTCTTTGTAACACTGCTTGTTACTTTACCACCTCTAAATTCAATCATTTCTTTTGCTTCTTCCCTTGGAATAGAAAGGGTTCCTGTTAAGACAAATGTTTTACCACTAAATTCTTCTAGTTCTTCTTTTTCTTTTCCTATGTATGAAAAATTAAGTCCATATTCTTTCAATTTTTGTATACATTTTCTATTTTCTTCATTTGTAAAATAATTGACAACTGACTCAGCTATAATTTCTCCGATATCTGGAATGTCCACTAATTCTTCCAAACTAGCTTCCATTAACTTTTCTAAGGAACCATAGTATTCTGATAAAATAACGGCATTCTTTTTACCTACATGGCGAATTCCTAATCCAAATAAAAGTTTTTCCAAAGAATTTTGCTTACTATTTTCAATAGCTTCTAAAAGGTTATTAATACTCTTTTCTCCGAATCCTTCTAGTTCTTGCAAAGATTCTTTATGATTATAAAGTGTATAGTAATCATCAATTGTATGTAAATATTTCATGTTATAGAAATCTTCTATAATGTTATCTCCAAAGCCATCTAAGTTCATAGCATCACGGCTAGCAAAATGGATTAACCCTTCTATTTTTCTAGCGTCACAATTTGGATTTAAACAAAAGTAGGCAGCTTCACTTTCCTTACGAACTAATTCAGTTCCACAAATAGGACAGTGTGTAGCCATCTTAAAGTCTATTTCTTCTCCTGTACGTCTTTCCTTTTTTACCTCCACTACTTCTGGAATAACATCGCCTGCTTTATGGATGGAGATAATATCCCCTATTTTAATATCTTTTTCCTTAATATAATCTTCATTATGAAGTGTTACACTACTAATAACAGAACCAGCTAAATGTACTGGTGTTAAGTCTGCACGAGGAGTAATCTTACCAGTTCTACCAACACAAAATTCAATATTTTTTAACTGAGTTAAAACTTCTTCGGCAGGAAACTTATAAGCAATTGCCCATTTTGGAACACGTGCTGTGAATCCTAATCTATTTTGATCTTGTAAATTATCTACTTTTATTACAACACCATCAATCTCATATGGCAATTCTGGTCTATGTACTTGCCAGTAAGAAATATATTCAATTACTTCTTCTATATTTTTAGCATGTTTTATATTAGGATTTACTGTGAAAGTTAATTTCTTCATATAATTTAAGCAATCTTCTTGACTATGAATATCATAATCCATGGCATTTGGAATATGATACAAAAATGTACTTAAGTTTCTAGATGCAGCTATCTTAGAATCTAATTGTCTAACAGAACCTGCCGCTGCATTTCTAGGATTTGCAAATTCCTTTTCTCCTTTTTCTCTTCTATCCTTATTTAAAGCTTCAAAAGAAGATTTAGGCATATAAATCTCTCCACGTACTTCAATATCAATATCTTCTGGAAGAGAAAGTGGTACTGACTTAATGGTTTTTACATTATGTGTAATATTTTCTCCTACTGTTCCATCCCCACGTGTTGCACCTCTTACTAATTTTCCCTTTTCATACAATAAAGAAACAGATAATCCATCTATTTTTAATTCACATACATAGGTAGGATTTGCTACTACTTTTCTAACTTTATTATCAAAATCACGAATTTCTTCTTCATTAAAAATATCTCCTAATGACATCATTGGTCGCTCATGTGTTACTTTTTCAAACCCGTCTATAACAACAGATCCTACTCTAACAGTAGGTGAATCTTCTCTTACTAGATTAGGATGTTCTGTCTCTAATTTTACTAATTCTGCATAAAAATCATCATACTCTTGGTCAGATATACTTGGCATATCCAAAGTATGATATTCATAACTTGCTTTATTTAATATTTTTATTAATTCATCTATTCTCTTTTCAATCATATTATTATCACCATAGTTATATTATATCATGTTCTATAATTAAAAAAAAAGAAATTCAATTGAATTTCTCTTACATTCCAGTAGCACCTGCTCTTTTAGCAGTCTTAACTATATTAGCCATTTCATTTAATAAAGTAGCATCCATTGTAAAATCTGACTTCATAACCATTACCATAGCAAATTCATTATCTGACAATTTCATAAAACCACACACGGCTTTCATTTCACCTTCTGATACTGGCATAACAATAAATTCTATCCCATTATAAGTTTCAATAGTAATATTTCCAATCGTATAAACAGAACCTTCCAAATATTGTTTTACAAGTTCTTTAGAACTTTTTAATTGTTCATAACTTCCCATTTGAACAGAAATAACACCAATATCCTCTGCTCCCCTTAAATGATCAAAGAAAATACTATCATCATCTAATTCTGTTGTTGCATTTGCTGGTAATGTAAATGTATAATTTCCTAAAGTAACTGTTGATCCTGTGACATTATTTGTGTTTGTATTCGTATTCGTATTTGTATTAGTATTAGTGTTAAAACCACTATTACTATTGGTATTTGTATTATTATCTGTATTAGTATTAGTATTAAAACCACTGTTACTATTTTTAATATTACTACCTGTATTTGAATTAGTGTCAGACTTTTTAGTATCTTTACCAAAATTTAAAATAATAGGTATTGCTATAAGAGCTAAACCAATAACAACAATAGCAATAATAAACACATAATCTTTTTTCTTAGCACTAGGTTGTGTTGGTGTTGGATAAATCGGTACCTGTTGAGTTGGTTGTGGCATTGCAGAGGACTGAGGTTCCAATGATGGAGTTACATTCTCTGCTGAAACATTAGTATCTTGAGCAACTACTTCCTCCTCACAACTTGATCCACAATTTGCACAAAACTTTACACCTGGTTGCAACTCCGCTCCACACTTTTTACAAAACATAAAATCACTCCTCTTTATTATGTATAAAAGTATACCATATTTTATGAAATATGTAAATTGTCTAGTTTCTCTTTCAATTCAAGAATAGCTAAATATCTAGAACTTATTTTATTTTTATCTGATGATGATAATTCTGCAAGAGTTTTACCATTTTCTAATTCAAATATTTCATCAAACCCAAATCCATTATTTCCTCTACGATTACATGAAATAACTCCTTCTAAGATTCCTTCTCCTACTACTATATTTTCTCCATCATAATATACTAAATTACAGATAAAATTAGCTTTTCTATCTTCTCCTTGATAATCTTTCATTTTTTCTAAAATAGCTTCATTTCTATCTATCTCCGTTGCATCTTCGCCTAAAAATCGATGTGTTAAAACACCTGGCCAATCACCTAGGATATTAATACACAATCCAGAATCATCAGCAATTACAGGTTCTTTTACTATTTCATAAATTTCTTTTGCTTTCTTTAACGCATTTCCATAAAAAGTAGCTTGATCTTCTTCTACATCAATATCTATATTACGTTCTCTTAAACTATAAATTTCATAATGATTTAATATTTCCTTTAATTCTTTTAATTTTCCTTGATTATTAGTTGCTACTATCATATTATCACCCTTTCCATTATACTATAAAAGAATAGATTTCTCTATTCTTTATTTCTTTAGTAACTCTAATTTTTCTTTTTCTTCTGCTAATTTCTTACGATCAGCTTCTACAATATTAGCAGGAGCTTTTGAAACATAATTTTCATTACTTAATAATTTTTCACGTCTTTCAATAGAAGCTTCCAATTTTTTGATTTCTTCTTCTTTCTTAGATGTATCTTCTTCTACCTCTTCATAGAAAGATATTGTTATAAATTTAGAAGAATAGTTAACTGGAGTAATATCTTCATTACTAGCTAATTCATGTTTATCTAATTTTAATTGTGTTTCATAAATCGTTTTATAAGTATCTTTAATTTCATATTTAACTTTTGCATTCTTAGTAATTCCACTAGTTGCTTTTAAATTTCTAATAGCAACGATATCTTCTAATACTTTTTCTACTTCTTCGGTAACACTATCAAAAATATATTCTTCTTCTACTTTTGGATAAGCACTTATCATAATAGATTCAGCATCTTTAATTGGTAACATACTATAAATTTCTTCTGTTACATAAGGCATAGATGGATGTAACATCTTTAAGATACTAGTTAATACTTTAAGTAATACACTCTTATTAGTATTAGACATATCGCTCTTAGATAATTCAATATACCAATCGCAGAAATCATTCCAAATAAATGAATACAATGTATTTCCAACATTGTGAAAATCATATGTTTCCATATTTTTTCTTACTTCTTTAATAGTATTTTGTAATTTTGTCATCATCCAAGAATCACTTATTGATAGATTTTCTAATGTATAATCTTTTTCAGTAAATCCCTCTAAATTCATAAGTACAAATCTAGAAGCATTCCATAACTTATTGATAAAGTTCCATGTAGATTTTACTTTTTCTTCATCATATCTTAAATCAGAACCAGGTGCTGAATTAGTTGTTAAGAAGAAACGTAAAGCATCACATCCATATTCTTCAATAACATCCATAGGATCTACTCCATTACCTAAAGATTTACTCATTTTACGTCCTTCTTTATCACGAATTAGCCCATGAATTAAACAATCTCTAAATGGACGTTTATCTGTAAATTTAAGTCCTTGGAAAGTCATTCTATTTACCCAGAATGGAATAATATCATAACCTGTTACTAATACATCATTTGGATAATATCTTTCTAAATCAGTTGTTTCTTTGGCCAACCTAAAGTTGCAAAAGGCCATAAAGCACTAGAAAACCAAGTATCTAATACATCATTATCTTGTACCCAACCATCTCCAACTGGAGCTTCTTCTCCAACATATACTTCATCACCTTTATACCAAGCAGGAATACGATGTCCCCACCATAATTGACGAGAAATACACCAATCATAAGTAATCTCCATCCAGTGATTCATTGTTTTTTCATATCTGGTGGTACAAAATTTACTTTAGAATCTTTATTCTTTTGATTCTCTAACACTCTATCTGCTAAAGGTCTCATTTTAACAAACCATTGTTTTGATAAATATGGTTCCACAACAGCATCTGTTCTCTCACTATGACCAACACTATGAGTCATCTTTTCAATACTGATTAGTATTCCAGATTCTTCCAAATCCTTTAATAACTCTTCCCTACATTTTTCACGACTTAATCCACAGTATTTACCTGCATTTTCATTCATAGTAGCATCTTCATTCATTACTACTACTCTTTCCAAATTATGACGATTTCCTACTTCAAAATCGTTAGGATCATGTGCTGGTGTAATTTTAACAACACCTGTACCAAATTCAGGGTCAGCATGTTCATCTCCTACAATTGGAATAACTTTATTAACAACTGGTAATATTACATTTTTTCCAATTAAATGTTTATAACGATCATCTTCTGGATTTACTGCTACAGCAGTATCTCCAAACATTGTTTCAGGACGAGTAGTTGCTACATCTAAATATTCATCACTACCTTCAATAAAATATTTTAAATGATAAAAAGCACCTTCATCTTCTTTATAGATAACTTCCTCATTAGATAATGCTGTCTTAGCAACTGGATCCCAGTTAATAATTCTTTCTCCTCGATAAATTAAGCCTTCATTATATAAAGTAACAAATACATGCTTAACGGCCTTTGTTAAATTTTCATCTAAAGTAAATGCTTCTTTACGATAATCTAGACTTAATCCCATTTTAGCCCATTGTTCACGAATATTACCTGAATATTCACGTGTCCAATCCCAACAAGCATCTAAGAATTTTTCTCTTCCAAGCTCATATTTATTGATACCATTACTTTTTAATCTTTGAACTACTTTTGCCTCTGTTGCAATAGCAGCATGATCCATTCCAGGTAACCATAAAGTATCATACCCATCCATTCTTTTATAACGAATAATGATATCCTGTAAAGTAGTATCCCAAGCATGACCTAAATGAAGTTTTCCTGTTACATTAGGAGGAGGAATCACAATACAGTATGGTTTCTTTGATAAATCTCCACTTTCAAAATATCCCTTCTCTTTCCAAGTTTCATATTTTCCCTCTTCTACACTTTTATGATTATACTTCGTCTCTAACATTTTTATTCATCCTCTCTTCTATATATTTTTGGGTCTCTTCGTAAATTTCTTTAAAAGTATCGTCTACTTCTACTTGTCTATAAAAGTATTCTATATTCTTTTTCATATCTGTTAAACAAATATCATTATTAATGTCAAATACAAAAGCAAACTGTAAAGCCATATGATCATTCTTATTTTGTACATACTTTCTAGAGATATCTTTATGCTCCTTTATAGACTTTATAATTTCTTCTGTTATAGGAGCGTCTATTGCTTTATAATTTAATTCTCCTAAATATCCTAACAAATACATAATATCTACTTTATCAGAATCTCTAATTAACTTTGCATGCATTAACATTCTTTCATCAGAACATTCCTGTATTTTAAATTTATTATGATTTTGAATAGCAAATTTAATAATTTCATAATCGTCTTCTTTATCAGTAAACTTTTTTATTTCTCCCTTATCAAATAACTGTTCGACACTATAATCTGCATGATCTACACTCTTAGAATCATTATAAGTATGATATACACGCAATTGTTCAAATCTACCAAAATCATGTAATAGTCCAATAATACGTGCAAGTTCTATATCCTCTTCACTATATCCTAGTTCTCGTGCATATCTTTCATTTAATTCCATGACTCGATAAGAATGCTTGTATTTTAAAGATATATTTTCATCACTCATATCATAGTGACTTACATATTCATCAAATGCTTGTGTTAACATAAATGCCTCCCATAAAAAAACACGACTATCGCCATAAAGGACGAATAGTCGTGGTACCACCTTTTTTCATAATCAATTGATTACCTTAATGCTTTAACGCAGCAAACGTATTATTCTACTAACTTCAAATAATATGCTCCCAAGCTACCTTCTACTAAGTTTCTTTAAGAAAAGCTTCCACCCGATGACTTTCCCTCTCTAATAAGTACTAATTAGTATACTCCTCTTGTTCATCGCATTTACATGTTCTATTATAAAATGAATTTTAGAAAATTGCAATAGCATTAATTCTTTTTTCTTTTTAATCCTCTAATAAAGAAATAAAATTACTCTACTACATAGGGATTACTTGCAGTACCATTACCACTAGTTATTTCCACATCTGATTTTAAAACAATTACTGGTCTTACACCATATTTAGACCAAGCACCAGTTACTCCACCAACATCAATTTGCCCTTCACCACCAATGTAAATAATTCCATTCGCATCAGTAGCATTTTTCTTTCCATTAGACATAGTAGCAAAATTAATATTAGGATATTCTATACCATGAGTATCCCTATCATATACCGTTGTTTGTTCTATTCTAAGATAATACCCTACTCTTAACTTGTTATTCTCTCCTGGATAAAAAGCTCCTGCATATACTGCCTCATCTGCTGTTAAAAGACCTATCTTACTTTCACTTTGCACATTGCATGAACCTATAGACGGTTGTCCACTAGACACCCTTGTCCATGCATTATCACTTTCACTACATACATCTATATTTTCTAATTTATCTTCTACAGCCTTTAAATTATTTGTATAAAAATTATTTATAACACTTGTTATATTCGCATATGTTATCTTTTCTCTTTCTAATATCAAATCCCATTCTTTTGCTTCACATTTTCCATTTGTAGAAGGACCATTATATATTACTTTAACACCCTGATTTTCTGTTGTTCTAACCATTCTCCAACAATATCCATGAAATAATACATAGTTATCTGTAACAGCACCTCGGTAATAATATATTGGAGGAGTACTGTTAATCGTGTATTTTCCTTTCTCACTTAAATCTATTACTGGATATTCAATTCCACCTGTTACCGTTGGATTAAAAACAATTGGAGAAGATGGAGTTTGTAAATTTGTAGAAAATTGGTTATACAATGAGTTCTCTGGTAGAGGAACATTACTATTACTATTGCTATTATTAATGCTATCAATATTAGACTTTACTTCTTTAGACATTTTCTTTAAAGTAGCACTCCTATTAGCTAAAAGACTAACAATTAAAAACATTAAAAGCACTATTAATATAAGCATTGTATATAGAATTGCTGAAATAGCAAATCCTTTTTCATTCAACTTTTTCATATAATACACACTCTCTTATCTTAAAAAAGTATAACATAAATGATAAAATATTACAAATGAAAAAGGATGTTTTCACATTGTATTTGATGGTTAGGTATGTTAAAATGATAATAGGTGATTAGGATGGAAGAAAAAACTCCTAAAAGAAAAATTAGATTATGGATTAAAGTTGTTTTTACTATGATTCTTTTAATTTCTGGAACTCTTTTATATAGTAGATTTATTGCTACTACAGGGCTTGTTACAAAAGAATATCTGATTATTAATGAAAACTTGCCAGAAAGTTTTTATGGACTTAAAGTTGCACATATTAGCGATGTTCATTATGGTCAAACAACAAATGAAAAAGAAATCGAATATCTTGTTAAAAGAGTCAATGAAACAAAACCTGATATCATTGTTATTACTGGTGATTTATTGGATAGAGACATAAAATATACAAAAGAACAGTTAAATTCACTAGAAAAACAATTAAATAACTTAGAAGCTAATCTTGGTAAATTTATTATTATGGGAAATCATGATAATACTCAAGAAGATTATCAAACAGTTATCTCTAATATCGACTTTACAAATCTAGATGATAGCTATCAAATACTTTATAATGGTGATAATAATCCAATCTTAATAGCTGGTATGTCTACTGGAGAATACAGTGACTTATTTGCCTCTGAAAAAGTAGAAAACTCTCTAAAAAAAATAGAAGAAGTTGGCAGCAAATACAATATTTTAATTATGCATGAACCTGATTACATTGATGAAATTGACTATTCTAAATTTCAACTTATCTTGGCAGGACACTCTCATAATGGGCAAGTTCGATTACCATTTATAGGGGCAATTATTCTACCACCACATGCTAAAAACTATTATGAAAATCATTATACATTATCTAATACTGAACTATATATTTCTAGTGGCATTGGAACTTCTACAATTAAATTTAGATTTTTTAATAAGCCCTCTTTTAATTTATATCGAATTGTTAATGAATAGAATGGTATTAAACCATTCTTTTATGTTATACTTTAATTGGTGATAATATGATATCAGAATGGTTAGTACAGTTTAATAACACAGAAAATCAATTAATAATAACAGAATTGGCAAAAAAGTATTCTTTATCTAGAGAAGAATATGTAAATTTAATAAATTTAATGATTTATTACTATATTATTACAGATAATCCTAATACATTAGAAGCAGTTTCTATCATATGTGATAGAATTGCAAAATATAAAAACGATATTTCAAAACATCAAAATAATTTTTTCTTTAAAGAATGTCTCTCTCTATTTCTAACACAACAAGAAGAGAAAGGAAACTTAAATAGAATAGAAAATTTTTTAAATCAAGGTTTTTTATTCCATAGTTTTAATTCCGCTTTCTTTCCTCTTATAAATACACAAGGTCTAATGAGTGAAGAAAAGCCTTGGGATTTAGAAGAAGTAGAACGGGTACGAAAAATATTTTTAAAAAATAGTAATAAAAATATATTTGGTCTTTATCAAGGAAAAGAAAAAACCCCTATATTCTTTGCAAACAATTTAATATCATCTGCTTACTATGGAATTTCTTCCCCTACTTTTTTTAGAAAATTTATTGAAAATAAAAATAAATACTTTAATATATTTTCAAATAGAGACTATGAAATGGCTAAAGAAAGTATCAAAGAATTATGTGAAGGGTTAAATGAAAATGATAGAGCTATAGTATTCTCCTTTTTTCAAAAATATTGGGATTTTTTTGCAGAAGATAACTTACCATATGTTGCTATCTCTACAAAAGAGAAATTAAATATTGAAAATACAATTCCTAGTAAACTTCCAAATGAAAAAGAAACAGACTATATTCTTAGAAGAATTTTAGAAACAAAAAATGAAATGCTGCATATAAATATTAGTAGAAATTTATTAGAAATTTTTAGTTATCAAACTTTCTCTTTTAGTACTTATACAAATAAAAAGGCATATAGTTAAACACTATATGTCTTTTTAATGCACCTTATGATAATCTAATCGTAATTTATCTGCAATAGTAACTATAAATTCCGAATTAGTTGGTTTAGCTTTATCAATATCTACACTATGCCCAAATATATCTTCCATTAAATCCCAGTTTCCACGATTCCAACTAACTTCTATTGCATGACGAATTGCTCTTTCTACCCTAGATACTGTTGTATCAAATTTATTAGCCAATTCTGGATAAAGTTCTTTTGTAATTCCTCCTATTGTCTCAGGCCTTTCATAAAGAATACCAATGCCTTCTCTTATATATTGATATCCTTTTATATGAGACGGTATTCCCAATTCATGTAAAATCTTAGAAATAGATATTTGCAATTTGTTTTTTGCTAAATCCAAAGTTTTATTTTCATATTTTTTATTAGAAAGATTTAAAATTTTCTTTTCTAGGTCTTCCAAATCAAAAGGTTTTAAAACATAGTAATTAACGCCATATTCTGAAACTTGTCGAATTGTCTCCATCGCATTATAACTAGTAGCTACAATAACGTCTTTCGTAATTCCTTTATTCTTCATTTCTTCTAATACGTATAATCCATCTTTTATCGGCATAATCAAATCTAAAATAATACAATCATAATTATCCTTCTCTTTTTCAACTAAAGATATTCCTTCTTCTCCATTATAGGCCTCATAAACTACTTCTATCTCGCTATTATCTTTTAAATATTCTTTTACTGCTCCAATTAGTTCTATATTGTCATCTATCATTAATACTTTTATTTTTTCCATATATTTTCCTCCTTACAAGACTACTTTATTCTACATCACCTCTACTACAATAATTATCACATTATGTCGAAAGAAAAAAAGTTATTGATTTACAACAACTTCTATTATCTTCATAAACTTCTCTGCCTTTGTACTTGCTCCACCAACTAAATATCCATTAATATTTTCAATTTGATTCAAAGTAGCAATGTTTTTTTCATTGACACTTCCTCCATACAATACAGACATATTTACATTAAATGTATTTTTTACAATATCTTTAATAAAAGATACTGTATCTTTTATCTCATCATTAGAAGGAGTTTTACTAGTGCCTATTGCCCAGATAGGCTCATAAGCAATAATAATCTTTTTCAACTCTTTCTCATCAAAACCCTTTAAAGCACTTACAATTTGTTTTTTTAATACTTTATAAGTCTTTAAAGAATCTCTTTCCTCTTCTGTTTCACCAATACATAAAATTACTTTTAGATTAGCTTGAAGTGACAAAGATATTTTTTGATGAACAATTTCATCTGTTTCTTTAAAATATTCTCTTCTTTCACTATGCCCAATAATAGCACAATCTAAGTGCATACTTTTAGCTTGCTGCGCTGAAACTTCTCCTGTATAAGCACCCATTTCTGTAGATGCTATATTTTGTATTCCAACTCCATAATTTTTTCCTATAAAATAAGGTAAATATAAACTACTTGGGCAAATGATAACTTGATTATTATAATCTTTTTTCTCTATCATTTTAATATATTTTGTAATCTCTGAAGCTGTTAAATTCATTTTCATATTTCCTACTACAATTCTCTTATTTGCCATGAAATCCCTTCTTTACTACACTTTTCATTGTTGATACAAACGTTTTTTTCTCTCCATTATCTCCACCACTTTCTCCTAAAGCAGTATAATAAACATCTAACACTTTTTCTCCATAATATTTAGCAGAATGAGACTCAGCATTTATTCTTGCCTGTCTACTTAAACGCTCTAACAACTTTTTATCTTTCATTGTTTTTTCTACATATTCTAAATAATCTTTATTTTCTTTAAACAAGTAACCATTTAAATCTGGAACTACAACATCACGAAAAGCTTCATCATCATATCCGATAACAGGAACTGAAGCTGCCATGGCCTCTAATAATGTAAGTCCCTGCGTTTCTGTATGAGAAGCTGTAACAAAAACTTGAGGGATTTGATAATACTTATGAATTTCATCCCAAGGAACTTTTCCTGTAAAAATTACATTATCTTCAATTTTTAAATTTTTAACTTGTTTCTTAAATGATTCCATATCTGGACCATCTCCAATGATAAGCAACTTACAATTTGGATTTTTCTTAACTAATTTAGCTTGATTATCTAATAAAAATGTTACATTTTTTTCTGCAGCTAAACGTCCAACAAACAGTAGAACAAAGTCAGTCTTTTTCAATCCTAAACTCTTACGAATTTTAGCAGTTTCTTTAGGATCATTTTCTTCATGATAAAATCTTTCTACTTCTACACCAGTTGGTACAATATGAATATTTCTAGTATATTCATATTTTTCTTTAAATAAATCGTATGTTTTCTTTGTGGGAACAATTAATTCAGTTACTGTTTTATCACAATAAAATTTTGTTAAGTGCTCAACTATTTTTTTACTTGGAGCATCAAAATATCCCTTTGTTATATAATGAACATAATCTTCATACATTGTATGATAAGTATGCACAATTGGAATATCTAACTGACGAGCCATAATTCGTGCAAATGTTCCTACTCCAAATTCTGTATGAGAGTGAATAATATCCAAATTCCATTCTTTAATTTTACTAATAGCTTTGATAGGATAAACACCTGTTAAACGATAATCGTATATTCCTATCGGAATTCCTGGTAAACGAATAATTCTATCATTTTTTTCAAAACTATAATGCATATCTTCTGGATTTACAGTAACAATAAATACATCATGTCCAAGTTTTATCAAAGCATTCTCTAACATAGCTATACTAGTAGAAACACCGTTGATAAAAGGAGGATAAGTATCTGTAAATATTCCTATTCTCATGCCTTCACCTTCTTCATATTAAGACTCACAGCACCTACAATCATTCCAAAATAATAGGTAACAAATCTCCATAGTAACATTATAGCAGTTAACTTTGGACCACCAATAAAACTACTATAAAAAGCAACAAATCCATATTCTAGTCCGCCACTTCCTCCTGGAATTGGTACAAAAGATCCTATTAACATAACATAGGCACTAGTTACAATAGCTTCAAATACATTAAAACTTTCATAATCTCCTGTCGCATATAATAACACAAGTGGAATAGCATAAAGAAGTGAAAGTGCTAAAAAATTAAGAAAGATACAAAAAATAAAATCTTTTTTATTTTCCAATAACATAGTTGCACTCTTATGAAATTTTATAATATATTCATCCCACTCTGCTAACTTCTTTTCCTTGTTTTTAACTATTCTTAACTTTGTTAAAATATTAATTCCAAATCGAATTAGCATTCTATTTAACTTTTCACTAAATGCTACTATAAACATAACTACAATAATAGAGGTATTAATTATAAATCCTAAGGTTACCAATCTACCAAGTAACACATTTTTAGCAAACATAGAAAATGCATGATTTGCAAGTACTGCGATTCCACCTAAGAAAACAATTGCTATTTGATATACAATAAAATTTTGCATAATAATACTTGTTGCAGTAGTCATCCTAACACCATCTTTTACCAAATGATAAACTTGATAAGGTTGACCACCTGTCGCAAAAGGTGTTACTGCGTTAAAGAATTGTGTACGTATCATTAATTGTAAAGAACTTCTATATCGAGTCTTAGGCATAAATTTCCTAGTAAATATATTAATAGCTTTACTTCTAAGCAACCAATAAATAATTAATATAGAAAATGCTACTATTAACCAACCAATATTGATATTTTTTAGTTGATTTATTGTATTATAAAAATCATCTTTTAACGAAAAATATAAAACTAATAAAGTTATTCCTATTAATACTAAAAAATTTATAATATTCTTTTTATTTTTTGTCATAATTATTTTTCAGAGATAATAGAAATACCTGGCAAATCCTTTCCTTCTAATAACTCTAAAGATGCACCTCCACCTGTTGATATATGAGAAAACTTATTTTTATAGCCAAATTGAATAGCTGCTGATGCAGTATCCCCTCCACCTAAAATGACAGTAGAATCTAACTTTGCTAATTCTTCACATAATACTTTTGTTCCAATTGAAAATTTCTCAATTTCAAAAGCTCCTAATGGTCCATTCCAAATAATTGTTTTACTATCTCTCACATAACTTGCAAATAAATCAAAAGTACGTAAACTTACATCTAAGCCCATTTCATCTTCATGAATATCACTAACAAGTGCTGCTCTCATTGGAGAGTCTTCACTTAGTTCTTTACCACATACACAATCTACTGGTAAGATAATTTTATTAGGATATTCTTCTAATATTTTTTTACAGAAATCAATACTCTCCTCATCCAATAGAGATTTTCCAATTTCATATCCTTGAGCCTTTAAAAAAGTAAACATCATTCCTCCACCAATAAGAATATAATCTGCTACCTTTACTAAATTTTCAATAACACCTATTTTATCACTTACTTTAGCACCACCTAAAATAACAGTAAATGGTCTAACAGGTTCTTTAATGGCCTTCTCTAAATGTTCTAATTCTTTTTCAATTAAGAATCCTATTCCATTAGGCAAATTACTTGCTATGCCAACATTAGAAGCATGAGCTCGATGAGCAGTACCAAAAGCATCATTAATATAAATTTCTCCTAAAGATGCCCAATACTTCCCTAATTCTAAATCATTACTACTTTCTTTCTTACCATCTAAATCTTCATAACGAGTATTTTGCATCAATAATATCTCTCCATTTTGAAGATTATTAATTGCAGTTTCTAATTCTTCTCCTCTTGTTTGATCTATAAATGTTACTTCTTTAGAAAGCAATTCACCAAGTCTAACTGCTACTGGTTTTAAATTATTTTTCACTAAATCTTCTTCACTTTTAACTCTACCTAAATGAGACATTAAAATAACTTTAGCATTATTCTCTATCGCATACTTAATAGTTGGCAAACTTTCTACAATACGATTATCATCTTGTATTATCCCATCCTTCATAGGCACATTAAAATCAACACGTATAATCACTTTTTTTCCATTTAAATCATAATCTCTTATTGTTTTTTTCATAATTCCTCCCACTATTACAACTATTATTATTTTACTATATTTTTCCTTTTTATACAATGATATAAAAAGAAACAACCTAAATTGTTCATCGCATAATAATTATATTTACAAAAAAAGATTTTAATTTACATTAAAATCTTTCCATTTTACATTTCTATTTACGCACGTGATGCATAAGAACCATCTTTAGTAGCAATTACAATTGTCTCTCCTTGCTCAATGAAAAGTGGTACTCTTACTGTTAAACCAGTTTCTAATGTTGCATTCTTTTGTGCATTATTTGTTGTATTTCCTTTTACAGCAGGTTCTGTTTCTGTTACTACTAATTCTACTTTATCTGGTAGAATTACTCCAAGGATTTCACCTTGATAAATAGAAACAATAACATCTAAACCTTCTTTTAAATAATATTTATCATTTCCTAAATGATCTCCAGGAATTTCAATTTGCTCATAAGTTTCATTATCCATGAAAGCATAAGCGTCACCATTAGCATATAAATATTGCATGTTCTTCTTTTCAATCATAGCTTTTTCAAGCTTAACACCTGAGTTGAATCTCTTTTCAACAATTGATCCTGTACGAAGATTTTTAATTTTTACTTGAACAAATGCAGCACCCTTTCCTGGTTTTACATGTGAAAATTCAAGTACTGTATAAATATTATCTTCAAAAAGAATTGTCATACCGTTTTTAATATCATTAACATTAAACATGTTTTCTACCCCCTTCTACAGCTAGTAATAAGTCTTTCTCTTTTTGTCTCGATAAAACTTTTACTTTAGGTTTTTTCTTTATTTTTCTTTCTTTAGTAGGCATTTGTAACCTACTAGTATTTACTTTCGCCATTGTTTTTTTATTTTCTATTTTTAACTGTGCTTTTCTACTAATAGCATGTGGAGCGAAAGATTCTTGATTTGCTTGCATTTGAATTAATTTTGCATAATTAATTCCTGTAATAAAATTGTGAAGCATTTACTATTTCTCCTCTTTATGTGGTGTTACTTTTCTACATTTAGCACAAAATTTATTTAATTCTAAACGATCAGTTGTATTTCTTTTATTCTTTTGTGTACGATAATTTTCTTCGCCACAAACAGTACATTTAAGAGTGATTCTTTGTCTTGCCTCTCCTTTTTTTGCCATACTCTTTCCCTCCTTCTTGTTACGCACAATTATTATAGCAAATTATTTATAAATTTCAAAGTATTTTTTAGAAACTTTTTGACTTATACGGTTATTTATCTTAGACATTTGTGCATAACTAATGTCTCCTGTTCCTACATTAGGAGTAACTACTGTAAAAGTAACAGTTGGATTTTCATATGGGGCATAAGCTACTAATACAGTTGAAAGGGTCTCTGTATCGATATCCCCATCTCCATTTGTATCTACAAAACTTTGACTAGTACCTGTTTTTCCTGCTGGATGATAGTCATGATTGATAAATCCTGATCCAGTCCCTCCATAATCAAATACCATTTGTAATCCTTCATGAATTCTATTAAAGTATTTAGAAGGTGCATCTACTTCATTTAAAACAGTAGGCTCATTCTTAAATATGACATTAGTAAGTTTCTCTTTAGTTGGTTCATATACTGCCTTCAATAAAAATGGTTTCATTCTACTACCACCGTTTGCTACAGTACTAATATATTGTGATAACTGTATTGGTGTATAGTTATCATATTGTCCAATTGCAAAATCTAAAAGTAATCCAGCATCTCTCCTTGTTCCTTTATAACCTTCAAATTCATTTGGTAAATCTATTTCTGTCTTTACCCCTAATCCAAATTCTCCAAATATTCTTCTATAAGTATCAAATGCTTTTGTATCAATTTTTAATGGATAATTATATTTATAATTTCCTTTTCCTACTTTCATAGCTGTATGAAATTGATAAGTATTAGAAGAATATTTTAATGCTTGTAAATCATTTATATTTCCATAAGAGGTATAAGAACATTTTTGTGGAGTGGCTGCTAATTTTACGCAGGCATCATTTCTAACTTCCCCAATCTTTAAACTTCCTGTTACATAACCTACCATATGAGAAGCAGCTTTTACAGATGAACCTGGTGTTACAATAGAATTAATGACCCCTGGACTATAATCCTGAATAACATATTTTCCATCTTTTTCTATTAATTGTTTTCCTGCCATCGCCAAAATTTCACCTGTATTTGGATCTTGAATAACAACAAAACCTCTATCTAAATACTCAGTGTATTTATCATTTTTCTTTGTAGATAACAACTCTTCCTCTATTATTTTTTCGACTTCTTTTTGAAGTTTAATATCAATTGTTAAAACAATATCATTTCCACGAGTTCCTTCTTCAATCACTTCATAGCTACCGTCAGAATTTACTTTATACTTTGTTTTCTTTCCTCTTAAAATTGTTTCGTACTGATTCTCTAAATAGCTAGTTCCTATTCTATCTGTTAAAGAATATCCAAGTGCTAAATAAGAATCTTTTAATTCTACTGGAACTCCACTTTCACTACTAGAAACACTTCCTAAAATAGATTTAAAAGTTTCTCCTTCAGGATAATATCTCTCCCAATCTAATCGTGTAGAAAATCCCTCTAAATCTTTTAACTTTTCAGCAATAAGCGCATACTCTTCATCAGTTACATTTTTTTTCTTAATAACTTTTTCTGAAAAAGAATACCCTTTATTCATTAAATAATAAATATAGGCAGCTTCATAATCTATTTTTCCATAAACGCTCAAATCGTCTTCCGTAACACGTTCTAATTTCTTTTTCAATATCTCAGAAGAAGTTAATTTTCTCTCTTTCAATAGTTGTCTTTCCTCTTCGGTTATTTTAGCATTCGCTTTATCAGGATAATTTAAAATCCAAAAATATTTTAATTCTTTTTCTTCTAAATCTGTATAATCAACTGTAATTAAATTTGCTACCTCATAAGCCATTTCTATTTCTCTAGAAGTTGTAACACCTGTGGCTTTTTTGTAAGAAATTGTTTTTATTGGAACATTATCTACTAGTAATACTCCATTCCTATCATATATTCTTCCACGAGGTGCAGTTGACCCTTCTACAATATTATTATTAAGTTCTATTACTGTTGCTAGATGTTTCTTATTTTCTAATATCTGAACTTGATAAAGCTTTATAGTAAGAACGAAAAAACAAAGCACTACAAAAAATATCAATATTTTATAGCGCTTATGGATAGTTGGAGTGGTATCAATCTTCTTGCGCTTATAATAATGATAATGATTTATCTTACTTTTTTTCATAATAACCCCCTAACTATGCACAAATTTATTTTTTTTACATATCCTATAGTATGATAGAAAAAATAATTCATTCCTACGTCAATAGATTAACGAAAGATGATATTGTAAAATTTGCTTTTCAAAATAATATTACTTTAAATGATTATGAGATAAATATAATCTATTCTGAAATAAAAAATAATTGGCAGCAACTTTTAACGAATCCTAATCCTATTTTTGAAAAAATAAAAACAGAAGTATCATCAACCACTTATCAAAATATTATTTATTTTTATGATCTTTATAGTAAGAAGTTACCGAATCTATCAAATTTTCGTTAAATTTATTGTTCTGTAGCATTTCAATTTCAAACAAATATGGAGGATTAGAATCTTTTCCTTCCCCAATATAAGGAGTCTCTAAGATTTTAGGGACATTCTTTAAAATTGGGTGATGGACAACCTTTAAAAGTTTGTTGTATCCTATCATACCATAACCTATATTTTCATGTCTATCTTTATGTGATGAAATCATATTTTTACTATCATTCAAATGAACGACTAATAATTTATTCAAGCCTATAATAGAATCAAATTGATTAAAAAATTCATCTAAGTTTTCTAAATCATATCCTGCATCATGTAAATGACAAGTATCTATACAAACTGCTACTTTATCTTTCTCCTTAACTCCATCTATAATTGCTTTTAATTCCTCTAGACTTGAACCTATTTCACTACCTTTTCCTGCCATTGTTTCTAAACAAATAATAGCTGTCTGAGAACTTGTTATTACCTCATTTAAAGATTTAACTATATTTTTAATTCCTTCTTCTATTCCAAGTCCAACATGACTTCCAGGATGAAGAACTATTTTTGTAATTCCTAAAGATTCCGCTCTTTTAATTTCTTCCTTTAAAAAAGATACATTAAAAGCATAATTCTTAGGATTTGCCAAATTAATAATATATGGTGCATGAATAATAACATTTTCAATATTAATATTCTCTTTATCCATTAAATTATGTGCTAAAGATGTTAATTCCTCATCAATTGGAAGCCTTGTTGTATTTTGAGGAGCACCTGTATAAAACATAAAAGTATTAGCACCATAACTTAACGCTTCTAATACGCTCCCTAACATTTGTTTATCTTTTGAAAAAGATACATGTGAACCTAATATTTCTTTCATATTCCACCACTTTCTAATTTTTTATTATATCAAAAAAGACTAGTAATAACTAGTCTTTATTTAATGTAGAAAATACAGCTTTAAAAATAATAAAACCAACTGCTACAATTCCTAACCATAATAACGGATTATTATAGTGTTCAAAAATCCAAGCCTGGAAACTATCAGACCATTCATTTAATTTTTCCCAAATAGTTAACATTTGCATATTTTTACACCTTTCTTATACTTTTATGCCCTTTCATAATTTTTTTAATTCCATAAGGATGTGGGAAAGCAATTGTTAAAATTGTCTTATCTACACTAACAATAACACCTTCTCCAAATTCTGTATGAATTACTTTTTCCCCACAAGCATACTCAATACTATCATCTATTGTACCTTTTTTAAACATAGAGGCATTTGTTTTTTCTTCAAATGTATCTGATTTTTCAATATGATTATCTTCAATTTCTTTAACAAATCTACTAATAGGATTTACACTATCCATACCATAAAGAGTTCTTCTTTTAGCCCCTAATAACCACAGTTTTTCTTTTGCTCTAGTAATTGCTACATAACAAAGACGTCTTTCTTCTTCCAATTCATCATTCGCATATAAAGATCTACTATGTGGGAAGATTCCTTCTTCCATTCCCACTACAAATACATATGGAAACTCTAAACCTTTTGCAGAATGAATCGTCATAAGCGTTACTACATGTGGATTATCTTTATGCTCTTCTATATCTGCTACTAAACTTATCTCTTCTAGGAATCTTTCTAAAGATATTATACCATATCTTTCTTCAAAATTCTTAGTAATTGACTTAAATTCTTCTAGGTTCTCTATTTTTGCCTCTGCCTCTATTGATTTTTCATCTTCCAATTCTTTTTTTAAACCACTTTTATCTAATACCATATCTACTAATTCAGTTAATGATAAATTCTCGCTAGAAGCTTTCATAGATTCCATTAATTCTTTAAATTTTAGTTCTTTTCCAGACTCAATTGTATTATACATACTTTGATTTAAAATAGATGCTTTTGTTGCCAAATTAGAAATTGTTTTTTCCCCTATTCCTCTTTTTGGAGAATTAATAATTCTAGTTAAACTTACATCATCATCACTATTATATAAAAGTCTTAAATAGGCAATTAAATCTTTAATCTCCTTACGATTATAGAAATAAAAACTACCTACTACTTTATATGGAATATTATCTTGAAGCATTGCTTCCTCTATAGTACGTGATTGAGCATTTGTTCTATATAAAACAACAATATCTTCTAAAGAAGCTCCTGATACTAATAAACTTTGAATAGTAGAAGTTACATAGGAAGCTTCCTCTTTTTCATCAAAGCAACGTTTATAAATAAGCTTATCCCCTTCTTTATTATCTGTCCAAAGTTTTTTGTCTTTTCTCTGCTTATTATTTTTAATAACATCATTAGCTGCATTTAAAATCATCTGTGTACTTCTATAATTCTGCTCTAAAAGGATAATTTTACTATTCTTATAGTCTTTCTCAAAATTTAAAATATTACGGTAATTGGAACCTCTAAATGCATAAATAGACTGTGATTCATCACCTACTGCGCAAATATTTCTGCTTTTAGCAGATAGCATTTTTGTAAGTAAATATTGTACTTCATTAGTATCTTGATACTCATCAATTAAAATATACGTAAATCTTTCTTGATACTGTTTTAATACTTCTGGATATTCTGTAAATAATTCAATTGGTTTTAATAATAAATCATCAAAATCTAAAGAATTATTTGTTTTTAATTTGGTTTGATATGCTTCATATACTTCTACTACCTTTTCGTCTAAATCACACGCATTAAACTTAGATAATTGTTCTGGATCCATTCTTTCATTTTTCGCACTACTAATTCTATTTCGAATTAATCTCGGATTATAAGTTTTAGGATCTAAATTCATATCTTTTAATATTTTTTTAATAATCGATAGTGAATCATCACTATCTAAAATAGTAAACTCTTTTTTATAACCAAGTAAAGCATAATTTTCTTTTACAATTGTAAGCCCAAAAGAATGAAATGTTGATATCTGTATTTGATAAGCAACTGGTCCCAACATAGAACACACTCTATCTCTCATTTCTTTTGCTGCTTTATTAGTAAAAGTAATTGCTAAAATATTTTCTGGTGATATTCCCACTTCTTCTATCAAGTAAGCAATTCTAGTAGTTAACACCCTTGTTTTTCCACTTCCAGCACCCGCTATTACTAAAAGAGGTCCTTCTGTTGTCATAATTGCTTCCTTTTGCTGTTCATTCAAGTTTTCAAACATATATTCACCTACTTCCTTTTTCATTATAACATAAAGAGGACTATTTTTTTCAATCTTTCGATACTTTTTTAGAATTTGACAAAGAGCTATCTCTACGTTAGAATAAAACTAGATTAAAGGAATTAGAACTATGAAAAAATATACTGTAAAAACCATAATAGATTACATTAATGGCAATGATATAGAGAACTTCACACTTGAAGAACTAGAAGATAATATGGAATTCATGAAAAGTGTTATCAATTATACTAATGACAAAAATATGCTTACTATGTGCTCTACTAGGCTTCAAAATGACTTTGAATTTATTAAATTTATCATTTATAAGTTTTGCCAAGATATCGACTTTATTATTCCTATAGCCGATAAATTTTTAGCAAGTATAGATAAAGAACAAGAAATGAATAGATATGAACTTGCTATTATTATGTGTTCCCTTATTACTGATAAAGAGCGTTCTTTCAAATATCAATTAATTGCTACTATTGCCTTTCAATGGGAAATCGAATGTGTTTTACAATGCAAAGCAAAATATGAAGGAGATAACTCTAAGTTTGGTGAAGGATTTATTTTTATTTCGCAAGATGATGATAATAGTCCTATAATGGTTGAATATTTTGCTAAAAGATTTATAAGTTATATATTTACACTTTATGATATAGACTTTGAAGACTTATTACACAAACGTTTTTCTACTAAAGAAGAACTTGAACAAGTAAAAATAAATGAGTTTTTAACAAATTTTTTATCCTACTATGATGCTTCACTTGCTAGTTATGCAAGAGTGCATTTACAAATACTAAATTCATTAAAAGAACAAATAAAAATGACTATACAGAATTGGGATAATTATATTGCTAGAAAAGAAAGAGACCTTTATAACCTTTTATTTGAGAAAGTATCTAAATATAGACAAGAGCAAGATTGTCTTTTACAGGAAGATGACCTTTTATATTCAATCGGTTTAGAATTAGGAATTGCCGATAAAATAAAAAAATATAATTGGTGGCAAGAAGAGGATGAGAGTCCTTCTGTTATTGATAAAGAATCTCTAGATTTTGATGAAAAACTGCACTATTATGCTATAAAAAAATTAATGTTAAGTATTATAAATGGCTCATACATAGAGGAAGAAGATTATACATCTAATAATGTAGAAAATAAAATAATTGCTATAGACTTCGCAAGCCCACAAAAAAAAGGATAATAATCCTTTTTTCTTTATAAATTTTTACTAAGATATTTTTTTTCTAATAAAGTAACAATTGTATAGAATAATGTTGCAAGTATTGCTAATAACACAATACCACTAATTACTAAATTTAAATTAAATACTTGTGAACCATACATAATTAAATAGCCAATACCTTCCTTAGATACTAAAAACTCTCCCATGATTACTCCAATTAAACACATACTAATATTTAATTTTAATGTACTAATAATATTTTTTAAACTACTTGGAAATACTAAATAAAAGCATATTTGATATTTACTTGCCCCAAATGATTTCATCAGTTTTAACTTTTGACTATCTATATTACAAAATCCTTGATAAATATTTAAAATAGCTACAACCACTGAAACCAACATAGCCATTAATATAATAGAACTCATATTAGCGCCACACCAAATCAAAATAATAGGTCCTAAAGCTACTTTTGGTAAACTATTTAACACAGTAAGATAAGGATCAACTACTTTTGCCAACATATCAAACCACCAAAGTAATATAGCAACTACTAATCCTAATAAAGTTCCTATTCCAAAACTAATAATTGTCTCATAGGCAGTTACCCAAATATGATGATATAAAGTACCTTGTTTGTGTAGAGATAAAATAGTACTTACTACTCTTGATGGACTAGATGAAATAAAAGAATTAATCCACCCTTTATCTGCCGAGACTTGCCATAATCCTAAAAGAAATAATAATAAAGCAAGTTGAGAAAGATGAATCATGCATTTTCTTTTTTTTACTTTTTTTAAATATTCTTTATGCCCTTTACTCATGATCTATTTCCTTCCATATTTTATCATAATAAGAAGAAAATTCTTTGGCTTTTCTATTTTCTATAGGTGTACTTTTATTTGTTAAAATTATTGGAAATATTCTTTTTACATAACAAGGTCTTTCAGATAAAACAATAACTCTATCACACATAGAAATGGCTTCTGCAATATCATGTGTTACAATAATTAAACTTTTCTTTTCTTCTTTTAAAATTCGAAATACATCATCAGATATAGCTAGTCTAGATTGATAATCTAAAGCGCTAAATGGTTCATCCATTAATAATATGTCTGGCTTTGTAGCCAAAGTACGTATAAGTGCTACTCTCTGCCTCATTCCCCCTGATAAATGACTTGGATAACTATTCATAAATTCTTCTAAACCATACTTTTTTAATAGAGAAATAACATAATCTTTTTTTTCAATTGTTAATTCTTTTTTTATTTTTAGTCCTAATAAACAATTATCTAATATTGTTAACCAATCAAATAGAGCATCTGTTTGAAGCATATAGCCAATTTGTTTATCCCCATAAAATATTTCACCATCTGTTTTTTCTTCCAATCCACATAGTATTGAAAGAATAGTAGATTTTCCACAACCAGATGGACCTACTATCGCAATAAATTCACCATCTTGTAAATTCATAGAAAAATTATCGACAGCTATTGTTTCTTTTTTTAAAGTATAATAGTTCTTTCTTAAATCTTTAATTTTTAAAATACTATTTTTCATGATTATAAGTATTATCTACTAAAATAGAATAATCTACTTTTTTTGTTAAGAAACCATTATACTCTACTATTTCCTGCATATGATTATAGCCACTTTCTGTAATATATGTTGTTCTATACCATGAATCAGCATTCTTATAACGATCTACTGTTTCTTCAATATCATTTAATGTAGTATCTGGAAAATAGTCTATTAATATTTTAGATAACTCTTTTGATGAATGCTCAAAAGTGTAATCAATTCCCTTTTGAAGAGCTCTAGTAAACTTTTCAATAGTTTCTGGATTTTCTTCTATATAACTTTTTAAAGCATTGAAAGCAGTATAAGGAACTTCTCCCCCTAATTCCCCTATAGATGCTACTACATATCCAAAACCTTCTTGTTCTAATTTTAAAGCATTTGGCTCAAATAATGTTACAAAATCACCTTGTCCTCCAATAAAGGCACCAGATAAAGATGCAAAATCAACACTTGTATCTACTTTTAAAGAAGTAACGCCTCTTTCATGAAGGGTATAATTTAAAGTCATAGCAGGCATACCACCTTGTCTACCTCCTAAAATAATACCATCTAATTCTGTTAAATCAAAATTTTCTATTGGTTTTCTAGAAACTAAAAAGCTTCCATCACGTTTTGTCATGCCAGCAAAATTTACTAAATAATCTTTTGCTCCTTCATTATAAATATAAAGTGTTTGCTCACTTCCGCAAAAACCAATTTGGACATCTTTACTCATAACCGCTGCTGCTACATTATTAGCACCACTTGTTAAAATAATCTCTACATCCAAGCCTTCCTCTTCAAAATAACCTAAAGCGTCGGCTACATAAAGTGGTGTATAAAAAATACTATGTGTAACTTCTGCCACTTTCACTTTTTCTAATTTTGTATTTTTCTCTTTTCTAGCAAATATCTCTAAAAAGAATAAAGCTGCTAAAAGAATTATACAAATAATTGGAATTATTATTTTTTTCATACTTCTCCCCTTTCAAAGAATAGTATATTCAAACTTATGAATTCCGTGAAAGTACAAAAAAATAGGAACTTTAATTCCTATTTTGTTTTTCCTTTTTCGGCTGCAACTTGATATCTAGTTTTTTCTTCCTCTGTTAAAAGACTTATCCTATATCTAGCACCTTCTACAATAGTCGTTTTTCTTTCTTGAGCTAATTTCAAACTATCTTCATGAGTTAAATATTCATCATCTGGCAAACTTGCCCATTGCTCTAATGTTAATGGAGTACTTTGTCTAGGTTGTTGAGACTGTGGCGCAGACTGAGGTGCTTGTGTAGATTGAATTCGAGAAAAGCCTTCTTCAATTTTGGCACCAATAGTTTGTCCCAGAAAAATAGTATCCGCAGAAGGTTTTGAGCCACCAAAATCACCTTTAAATAGATTAACATTAGTTGAACCTGTTCCATTAGCTATTGCTTCTGTTGTTAAATATTCTGTAGTTTGCTCTGGAGTAAGTGTACTGCGTAATACTTCAAGTTTACTTCTAAACAATTCAATGTCAGTCCCTGAAGTAAGCTTTTTTGATTCTGCAGCTGTTTTTGCTTCTGTTATTTGTCTTTTTTGATCTATTTCTGCTCTATCAGCAGCTTGCTTAGCTTGTATCATTTTTTCTGCTTCATCAATCAATCTTTGTGGTGGTCTTACTTTAAAAGTAATTTTAGTAACTTCTATTCCATATTGTTCTAATAATTCTTGATTTAAGCTTCCTGGTGGAAAAACACCGTTTTGTCTTTGACCTATATGATTTAAAAAGTCTACTGAATTTTGAGTAATAAAAGCAGTATAAGATTGCTTTCTAATATAATCTTGAATTTTTTGATCTAACATTTCTCCAATATTCTTTTTAATTTGTGATGGAGAATTAGAATAAGCAACATCCATAAACTTTTGTGGATCTACTATCTTAATAAAATAATCCGTATCATAACTTACTTCTGGTCCCACACTTTGTCCATCTAATCCAAGTGTAGTTGATTTTCTACAAACAGTATCTACTTTCTGTTGATCTAATGATATTTTTACTGGTTTCGTTCTCCATGGAAAATTGAAAAAGAAACCACCTGATTTTACTTGAATCTTTCCAGTAAATAAATTAGTATAAACTATTTTTGTTTTTGTACCACTAATAGTATGGAATAATCCTACAACACCTTCAGTTAGTTCTTGTTGTGGTTGTGCTCCATTTTGTGGATTTTGATTTTGACTTTGATCTGGCATAAAACTCCCTCTTTTCTATGATTTATAATAGCATATATACTATTTATTGTCAAACTGTCGTGTCAAGTCTATGTTCTAATTTTTGAATAGATTGTAAACTTTTTACATCATAATAATTACCAACGATTTCATAAACATGCACAGGTTTTATATTATATAAATATTCAACAAAATATCCAGGATAGGTAGTTTTATTCCCTTCATTTAAATAATATTCAAAATCTCTAAGCACTTCTCGTGGATAAATATACGCAGCTAGAGAAATAATATTTCCCTTCGGATTTTGGGATTTCTCTTGCATACCTACAACAATACCATTCTCTGCCTCAATAACACCATATTGACTCAAATCAGCTTGATTTAAAGATGTTATTCCAGCTATTGTAGAAGCGCCATTATCATGATACTTTTTCACAAAATGCTGTAAAGAAAAATCAAAATAAATATCTCCCGCTAAAACCATAATATCTTCATCAATATTTTCACAATTAATAGTATATCGAATATCACCTATAGCGCCTAATTTAGCATCTATTGAAGTTGTATTATCATTAATAATCTTAATTTTTTTATGAAAGTTATATTGCTCTATCCAATCCATAAATTTAGAATAATAAAGTCCATTCGTTATTACAAAAATTTCATCAATTTCCTCTATTTCTTCTAATGCATGAATTGTATAATTAATCAAAGGTTTATCATGAATTTTTACTAAAGAACTTGCAGTCTCTTTCAACTTTAAATTTTCATCCATTGAATATCCTGCGCATAGAAGAATACATTTCATATAAATTCCCCCCTTTTTAATTTAAAATAGTAGTTGCTTGTGCTTTTAAATCATATCCTGCACGTCTACCCATTTTATATGCAAAATATCCAGCAGTAGCTATCATAGCTGCATTATCGGTACAATACTTTAATGAAGGAACTGTTAAGTTAATTGATTCTTTTTCGCATAATTCTTTTAATCTGCTTCTAATACCACTGTTAGCCGCAACGCCACCAGCAACAATTAAATTTTTAACATTGTATTCTTTCATTGCTCTCATTGTTTTTTTTGTTAAAATTTCAACAACTCTGCTTTGAAAAGAACAAGCTAGATCAGCCTTATTAATATTATTCCCTCTTTGTTCTTCATTATGAACTAGATTAATAACAGCACTTTTTAAGCCACTAAAGCTAAAATTGTAAGAATCATCATCAAGTGGTAAAGGAAGTGGATAACTATCAGTGCCCTCATAAGATAATTTATCAACAAGAGGACCACCTGGATAAGGAATACTAGCAACACGTGCTACTTTATCATAGGCCTCCCCTACTGCGTCATCTAAAGTCCCTCCAATTTTTTCAAAACTATAATTATCCTTCATATAGATTAAATCGGTATGACCACCACTTACCACTAAAGCTATTAATGGGAATTCCATTTTCTTTTCTAAATTATTAGCATATATATGTCCAGCAATATGATGAACAGGAACTAATGGTTTTTGATAAATATACGAAAGTGTAGAAGCGGCTACTACCCCAATTAATAAAGATCCTATTAAACCAGGTCCATATGTAACAGCAATAGCTGTTATATCACTCATAGACATATTAGCTCTTGTCAAACACTCTTCTACTACCATTGTAATACTTTCAACATGCATACGACTTGCTATTTCTGGAACTACACCGCCGTAATTAGCATGAGTATCCATTTGTGAAAGAACAACTGTAGCTATTTCTTCATTGCCATTTTTTACAATAGATACACTTGTTTCATCACAACTAGATTCGATTCCTAATATATATACATCATTCATTTTCATTCAACTCTCTTATCATTAATAAAGCATCTTCTCCATGATAATATCTAGGCCTTTTAGCAATTACTTTAAAACCATATTTCTCATAAAGTCTAATACCTATACTATTATTCTCATTTACTTCTAAAGTAATATTTACACATTTTTTTGATTTAACATCATTCAAGCAAAAATGTAATAGTTCTGAAGCAATATGATTATTTCGATAGCTTTCTTCTACATAAATATAATCTAATTCAGCTCTATCATAAATAATACTATAATTAACAAACCCAATAATCTTATTATTTAGCTCATAAACCATTATTTTAGAAAATGGACTATCATTAGGTAAGTTATCAGAAGATAGTAAAAAACTTTTATAATATTGGTATAACCATTGAAAGTCTTTTTCTAAAGCTTCCCTTATCAAGCTACACCTGCTAATCTTTTTTCCTCTGCTTCAGTCATCTTCAAATAATTTGGTTTTACCTCATGCGGATTTAAACCTTTATCATTCTGATGCTTTCTTATAATCATTGAAATATCAATATTTGGTTTCATACCATTTAAACTTTCATCGTGACTAATTAAAGTCCCATCCTTTAAATAATCCTCAAGTTCATTAAAAGAAATATATTGATCAGCTAATATAATATTTAAATCATTATCATAAACTCCAGCATAAACATATCCTCTTCTAGCATCAATTGCAGAAACTTTATATTTAGTTTCAACAGGAGTTGTCGCTAATAATTCCAAACTAGATAATATGACGATTTCCTTTTTTAAAGACCATGCCATTATTTTAGCCACTGTTACACCTACTCTGACACCTGTAAATGATCCAGGACCATTAACTACATAAATTTTACTAACATCTTGTATAGAAAAATTAACTTCATTAAATGCCTTTTCAATAACAGGAATTATTTTTGAAGCCATATCTGATTTTATTTCTTCAGAAAAAGAATAAAGTACTTCATCATCTTCTAAAATAGATATTGTCATAAAAAAGGAAGATGTATCTATTAATAAACTTCTCACAATACCGCCTCACATAATTCTTCATATTGTTGTCCATGTGGTGTAATAACTAAAACACGTTTATTTTCTCCTGCTACTTTAAACTTTATATCTAATCTTTCAGGAGGTAATATTGATTTAATGGTATCAGCCCACTCTATTACAACGACACCACCTTTAGTAAAGTATTCTTCAATACCAATGCCATTTGTTTCGCCATCTAATCGATAAACATCTAAATGATAGAGTGATAGTTCACCATCATACTCTTTAATAATATTAAAAGTAGGAGACGTTATAGTATCTTGAATTCCTAAAGCATTCGCGATTCCCTTCACAAACATAGTCTTCCCACTACCCAATTCACCATTTAAGCAGATAATCATATTTGGAAATTTTTCTGATTCAAAGTTTTGCGCCAATTCAATTGTCTCTAATTCACTATTTGTTGTAATTTTATACTCCATTTCTAATCACCTATTTATATTATAACAAAAATAAAAGTATTATTGCAATAAATTTAAAAATTATAAATTTATACAATTTTAGCAAAAATAAAAGCATTGCAATGCTATATAATTTGTATACGTCATATTTTCAAAAAATAATTTGAAAATTTCTATTCATTTTTGACAAAAAATTGTCATAAAAAAAGAAAGTATCAACTTTCAAAAAATACAAAAAAAAATTTGCAACTTCCTATTTTCGCTTACACTATCTTCGGCGTGAAAGAGCTTAACTTCTGTGTTCGAGATGGGAACAGGTGTATCCTCTTTGCTATCGTTACAAATTTAATTGGGAAATAATTCCCTGAAAACATGATAATGTGGACCCTTTTCAAATTTATAATAACTATAGGATTAAATCCTCGATCTATTAGTACTAGTCAGCTCAACATGTCACCACGCTTCCACCTCTAGCCTATCAACCTGTTAGTCTTTCACGGGATCTTACTATTAAAGTATGGGAAAACTCATCTTGAAGGTGGCTTCCCGCTTAGATGCTTTCAGCGGTTATCCCTTCCATACATAGCTACTCTGC
>JAAGKN010000395.1_pt1 | contig 68455 bp, 46 predicted proteins | sample 6206371 | NCBI WGS metagenome assembly JAAGKN01 (sample SAMN11533720, study PRJNA540317) | gut metagenome | isolation source: fecal pellets from male and female animal of same cohort | host: Peromyscus leucopus | place: USA:CA | collected 2017
TATCGAAAAAATAACAGATAAAGACATCAACATGGTACAGGAAAGAATCAACAACAGACCAAGAAAAAGACTGGATTTCAAAACACCAATCGAGTTTATAAAACAAAAATATGGAGAAAATAAAACAATTCTAAAGTTGTTGCGTTATTAATTTGAATCCTGCATTTCTTAATAAGAGAAAAAATCTGTAACTTTACAGCCCGTTAACAATCACTGTCAAAACAAAACATAACATGAAACGCTTTATCACCAAATGTGCCGTGGCACTATGCTGCACGGCACTCGCAATGCCATCCATGGCACAGTTCAACCTGAAAAAGGCGATAGGGGGAGCGGCAAAGGCCGCCAAAGCAGCTACTCTGACCGACGCACAGATGGCCGAGTACGTAAAAGAGTACATCGGCTGGATGGACAAGCACAACAAGGTATGCGACGCCAACAGCCCATATACCATCCGCCTGAACAAACTTACCGAGGGACTGAAAGACGTTGAGGGCATACCTCTTAACTTCAAGGTGTACTACGTCATAGACGTTAACGCCTTCGCCTGCGCTGACGGCAGCGTGCGCGTGTTCTCATCGCTGATGGACATCATGACAGACGAGGAACTGTTAGGCGTCATAGGCCACGAAGTGGGGCACATCGCACACCACGATTCGAAAAAAGGCTTCCGCACGGCACTGCTCACTTCCGCGCTAAAAGACGGCGTAGCGTCAAGCAGCGGCAAGGCAGCTGCACTGACAGATTCACAGTTAGGCAGTCTGGGCGAGGCTCTGGTAAACTCCACTTACTCACAGAAGCAGGAGAAAGACGCCGATGACTACGGCTACGAGTTCCTTAAAAAGTCGGGCAAGAACCCATGGGCCATGGCGTATTCGTTCCGCAGGCTGAAACAGATGCAGGAGGAAGCGGGAGTAAAGAAGGACAGCAAGATGAACCAACTGTTCTCCACTCACCCCGACCTTGACGTGCGAATCCAGCGCATGGAGGAGCGCGCAACGTCAGAAGGCATAGAGAAACCGGCCAACGAAAAGAAATAAACGGATGCGTGCCAAAACGGAATTTATCAGAAGTTAAGGGGAGTTATACGGTTTGCACCGTATGAAGTTAACGGACAACTGCCTATAATCGGGGAAGAAACCTTTGTCCGTTAACTCCAGATGACTTCCCGGCAAAGCCGTAACTCCCGTTAACTTCATTTTTACACACATTCCTTTTTTACGGGAATCTACGCCGGATCGACATCAAAATATACTGTCATCGACTTGTAGCGCACGTCTTTCAGCAGCGCATCCACTGCCTGACGTATGCGCTGGCGCGTTGCCGTCACGCCGAGAGCAGGTTCCAGTTTCAGGACAATCTTGCGTATATACATCAGCTTTACACGCGCCACAGCAGGCCTGTCAGGCCCCAACACACGGTCGCCGAAGTACTGACGCAGGCGGCTGCCGAGCTCTATCGCCGCACTGTTGACCAGCGCATCGTCCTTATGTTTGAGGTAAACGTCTATCAAACGGGTAAACGGCGGATAGCGGAACTGCCTGCGTTCCGCCATCAGTCCGCGGAAGAAACCGGCGTAGTCACCGGCCACTATCTGCCTTATCACCGGCAGCCCGGGACGTGTGGTCTGCAATATCACGCGCCCTCTCCTACCCTTTCTGCCGGCACGTCCCGCCACTTGCGTCATCATCATGAACGAATGCTCATACGCCCGGAAGTCAGGCTGGTTCAACATGGTGTCGGCCGACATGATGCCCACAACTCCCACGTTGTCGAAATCCAGCCCCTTGGTCACCATCTGGGTGCCGATCAGCAGGTTGGTCTTACCGCTTGCGAACTCGGCTATTATCCTTTCGTATGCGTTTCTGGTGTGTGTCGTGTCAAGATCCATACGTGCTATGCGTGCGGCAGGGAACTCATCGGCTATAATATCCTCCACTTTCTCCGTGCCGGCACCACGGTCCCGCAGGTCAGTGTTGCCACAGTCGGGGCACGCCTGCGGCATTCTGAACGTATATCCGCAGTAATGGCACGTCAGGGCGGCCGTCGTTTTGTGATACGTCAGCGACACATCGCAGTTCGGACACTTGGGAGACCACCCGCATTGGTGGCACTCCACCACCGGAGAAAAGCCCCTGCGGTTCTGGAATATGATTGCCTGCTCACCGTTATGCAACGCTTCCGCCACCGCTTCCTTCAACTGTGGCGACAGCATACCGCGCATAATCTTGCGGCGACGCAGGTCCTTCACATCCACTACCTGTATCTGCGGCAGCTGCAAGTCCTTGTAACGCCGCGTCAATGTGACGAGGTTATACTTGTTTTTCAGGGCAAGCCGGTAGCTTTCCGCCGACGGAGTGGCGGTGCCGAGCACCACCTTCGCGCCGCTCCACCGTGCCATCATCAGCGCAACGGAGCGCGCATGATAACGCGGAGAGGGGTCGTACTGCTTGAAACTCGCCTCATGTTCCTCGTCTATCACCACCAGCCCGAGCCTGCGGTAAGGCAGAAACACGGCCGAACGTGCGCCGAGTATCACGTCATAAGGGGTGTCCGACAACTGTTTCTGCCATATTTCGACCCGTTCCGCGTCCGAATATTTGGAGTGATAGATACCGAGCCTGTTGCCGAACACACGCTGCAACCGCTGCGTTATCTGCACAGTCAGGGCTATTTCGGGCAACAGATACATCACTTGTTCGCCCCTTTCTATCGCTTCTTGTATGAGATGAATGTATATCTCGGTCTTTCCTGACGATGTAACGCCATGCAGCAACGTTATGCCCGAGGCGTTCCTGTCCGCCGTTATCTCATCCTTCGCCTGCCGCTGCGCCTCGTTTAACGGTTTGATTCGCTCCGGATGCGGCTCTCCTCCGCCGTTCAGCCTGCCCACCTCTACCTCATACAGCCGCAGCATTTGCTTGCCGACCAATGCCCTTATGACGCTTGCCGTACAGCGGGTGACATTCATCAGTTCCTCTTTCGTCACCTCTTTCACCTGCATTGCAGCCGTGTTCCCACCGTCATCAGCGACATATTCCACCGCATTGTCCCACCGGGAAAGGGACAGAAATGTAGAGAACACCTCCTGCTGTTTAGGCGAACGCCGCAGTATGTTGAGCGCGTTATGCAGCGACTGCACCATCCTGCACCCGTCCGCCAGCGTCACATACGTCTCCGTGCGTGGCCGATAGCCGTCCTCTTTCTTCATACCCTGCGGCAGGGCGGCCTTCAATATGTCGCCCATAGGAGCCATATAGTAGTCAGACATCCACCGCCACAGCCTGTACTGCTCCGCCAACAGCACCGGTTTCCCGTCAAGAACGGAGATTATAGGCTTCACCTTCATCCCGTCGTCCGGCGCCTCCTGATGCACCCTCGCCACCAAGGCCGTGTGTGTCTTGGTCAGACCGAACGGCACCTTTACCCTCACAAACGGCATGACGGCAGCCTCCATGCCCTCCGGCACGGAATAAGTGAACAGCCCGTCAACGGGCAATGGCAGTATGACATCAACGTAGGTCATGGGTATAACAGTAACTAAAACTCCATTATCTTAATGCAAATATAATAAAAAAAGTATTTCCTACAACTATTTTTCACAAAGTTTCATACAAAGACTTGGTACTTTCAATACTTTTAGTTACCTTTGTCAACATAAAACCATACAGGTTAAGAGACATGGACAACAGCCTGCACGCTTTAATGCGGACAGCAAGAAGCAAGCAGGCACAGGACATAATATCCGCCTGCACAGGCCTATGCGAATATTGTTCCTGCAAAGATAAACAGCAAACAATAAACAAATATTGTTAATTTCTTTGGCAATATCGCATAAAACTCCTACCTTTGCAGCGCAAAAGTGCCCCACGGGCATAGTCATCGTGAATGCACTATAATAAGGATGTAAGAGGAGTTTACCATGGGTACGCTCCTCTTTTTTGTTTTACATAAAACAATTTTAGAATGCTGAAAATAGGCTACGACGCTAAAAGATACTACCACAACCGCACTGGACTGGGCAATTACAGCCGCACACTGATAAACGACGTGAAGTCACTGCGCCCCGACATAGACGCCGCACTGTATGACAGTCCCGCACTGGAGCGCACCTTCCGCTTGGGCAGAAAGGCGGCTGCGGACGGCTGCCGCCTGTTCCACGGACTGTCAAACGAACTGCCGCGCGACATTGCCAAGGCCGGAATACCGTCAATAGTCACCATACACGACGTGGCGTGGCGAACGTTTCCCGATATGTACTCCGTCTTCGACCGCAAGATATACGACATAAAATACGGATGGTCGGCACGCAACGCCACCCGCGTGGTGTGCATCAGCGAATCGACAAAGCGCGACGTGATGCGGTTCTACGACGTGCCGGAAGAACGGATAACCGTCATCTACCAACCCGTGCAACGGCTGTTCTACACGCCAATCACGGCGGAAGAGGCGGAAAAGACGTGCGACAGGGTGCTGCCATACACACGCGGACGGGACATTATACTCACCGTAGGCTCGATAAACAGCCGCAAGAACCTGCTCGGCATGGTGCGTGCGCTGGAGGGGTTGGCACCAAAGGAACGCCCGCTGTTCGTGGTTGTGGGCAACGGAAGGGGCTACCGTGACAAGGTGGAGCAATACATCGACGCCCACGGACTGCGCAGCTGCATACGCATAGAGAGCAACATACACGATGCACAGACGCTTCAGGCTCTCTACAAGCGTGCCAAATGCCTGATGTACCCTTCTTTCTACGAGGGATTCGGACTGCCGGTGGTGGAGGCGTCGTTACAGAAGTGCCCTGTCATAACAAGCAACGTGTCGTCACTGCCTGAGGCGGCGGGACCGGCCTCGATACAGGTTGACCCTACGGCCGTGAGCCAGATGACGAACGCGCTGCGCCGTCTGCTGTCGTCGCCGGAGGAGTGTGACAGGCGTGGCGAGGAGGCTTACCGATACTGCACGGAGCGTTTCGCGCCGGAGACGCTGACAAGACGGATGCTCGACTTATACGACTCGTTAATCTCTGAATAGCAACCATTTACGGAAACGAAAGCGGACGGCGGTGTAAAAGGCACCTGTTTACAGTGTAATCAGCACCCTTTTATCATGTAATCAGCACCTGATTGCAAGGTAATCGGCACCCTTTCACAAAAGGATATGCCGGCAACGCTTGTAGGGACGCACCTTGGTGCGTCCGCCAATGCGGGAATACGGCGGTTCGGACGCACCAAGGTGCGTCCCTACATAAACGGTTGACACAACATAAGAAATAACTATCACAATAACTAACAATACTATCGATTATGAAAAAGACCCTACTATCCCTCAGCCTTGCGGCACTGACAATGCTGCCGGCAAATGCCGTACAGGTGAAGGAAAGACTGAACCGCGCGCCTGTGGCGGTATCGACAAAGACTGGCATACTCGTGTCGTGGCGCTCACTTACCGCCGATGGTGCGGGAACATCATTCAATGTCTATCGCGGAGGCACGAAAATTGCATCGGGACTGACCACTACGACCAACTACCTTGACAAGTCAGGCAAGGCGGGAGACGCCTACAAAGTGGAGACGGTGGTAAACGGTACGGTGACGGAGACAAGCGAAACCACTGCATGGGACAATATGTTCACCACCATAAAGGTTAACCGCCCTGCGCCACAAGCCGCCGCCAACGGCACAATGGGCTATTACAGGCCGGACGACATCAGCGTGGGCGACCTTGACGGCGACGGCAACTATGAGCTGGTATTGAAATGGATGCCGAGCAACCAGCAGGACAACGGATTCAACGGCTACACCTCTCCCTGCATCATCGACGCTTACCGCATGGACGGCACACAGCTGTGGAGGGTGGATCTGGGGCTCAACATACGCTCCGGCAACCACTACACGCAGTTCCTTGTCTATGACTTCGACGGCGACGGCAAGGCAGAAATGATATGCAAGACCGCTCCCGGCTCGAAAGACGGCAAGGGAGAATATGTGTCAAAGGCCGGAACGGAGACAGGCGTTACGGGTGTTGACAACAGCAAGCGGTACGTTAACAGCCGCGGACACATAGACTGCGGCGAGGAATTCCTCACCGTCTTCAACGGAATGACGGGCGAGGCGATGCACACCATCTTCTATTCGCCAAGTCATGCGGCCACGGACTTCCCGAAAGCGGCAACAACTTACAACACTTCCGCATGGGGAGACACCAACAATAACCGCGGTAACCGCTACAACGCGGCCGTGGCTTACCTTGACGGCAAGGACAAACTGCCGTCTGCCGTGATGCAGCGCGGATACTACACACGCTGCTATCTGTGGGCAGTGGATTGGGATGGCAACGCCCTTAAAACCAAATGGCTGCACAAAGGCACAAGCACAAGCGCATGGTCGGTGGTGGATGCCACAGGCACCACATTGCTGTCAGGCAGCGGAATGTCAAGCTACGGACAGGGAGTGCACGGCATCAGCGTGGGCGACGTGAACGGTGACGGCTTTGACGACATAGTGACCGGAGGCGCAACGATAGGGCATGACGGCGCACTGCTATGCTCAACGAAGAAAGGGCACGGCGACGCGATACACCTGACAGACCTGTGTCCCGACCGCGAGGGGCTGGAAATAATGATGCCGCACGAGGAAAGTCCGTACGGATATGACGTGCATGACGCCACGACAGGTGAGCTGATAGTAAGCGCGACAGGCTCAGGCGACAACGGACGGGGAGTGGCCGCCGACTTCATACCGGCCAACCGCGGCTTCGAGTTCTGGTCTTCCGCAGACAACAACATACGTTCCTGCACTGACGGCACAGTGCTGCTGGGCAGCAAACCGGACGCGAATTTCCGCATATACTGGACAGGAGACCCTTACGACCAGACCTTCGACGGACGGTATGACAGCGGAACGGGCAAGAGCGCACCGCGCATCCGTTCCTACAACACGGCGAAGAAAAGCATCATTACCTTTCAGGAATTTGCGGCATACGGCAGCCCTTCCACCTGCAACACTACCAAAGCGACACCATGTTTGCAGGCGGACATACTGGGAGACTGGCGTGAGGAAATCATAATGTACCAGCATGAGGACGACTATTCGGCCGACCAGTGCACGCTGATGATATTCTCCACCCCCGAGACCACGAAGTACAAGGTGCCGTGTCTGATGGAAGACCACATCTATCGCATGGGTATCGCATGGCAAAACGCTTCATATAACCAGCCGCCGCACCTCGGTTACTACCTGCCGGACTACCTCGGCATAAACGGCGCGACATACACTACCGCGACAACAGGCAACGCTCCAAGTGCTCCGATAGCGCCGGTGGAACCGGGAGAGGACATGAAAGAGAATCTGGCAATGCCGTCAGAGGACAAGGGAACGGTAAAGGGAGTATGCTACACAGCCGGTGCTCATCAAGAGATAACGGCGTCATCAAGCGGCGACTTCATCAAGATACGCACAGGAAACAACGGCAACACCATCACGTTCAGCGTCAACAGCGGTTACGTTATAACGGGCATTACCGTGAAAGCGTACAGCAACAACAAGTCGTCAACGGCTGACCGATCCATCACTCTGACCGACATCTGCATAGACGGAAGCACTGAGTCCGTACTGGCCAGCCCGGTCATACTGCCCGGAGGCACCAAGGGACAGACGCCGGTAACGGCTGAGGCAAAGGGATTCAGCGCCACAAGCGACATCGTATTGAAGTTCGACAACTCGCTGATAACCACAAGTGACGTGGACGCCAATGGCAAGAACAAGCAGATATTCGCCCAAATCACATTCACATTCCAACAGGCTGACGGGGTGAAAGACGTGAAAGGCACGGACAAAGCGCCGATGGAAAAGAACGTGATATACGACCTTTCAGGCCGCAAGACAAATGCGCCGAAGAAGGGAATATACATCATCAACAACAAGAAATACGTATTTTAAGCAAATCCGGTTATGGGTTCTTGCCGGCGGCAAGAACCCATAACCGGATTTGTTTACCACTGGCGAACCCCGAAGGGGTGACAGAACACAGCCCAGGGTATAAACCCTGGGTATGCTAATGTGATTCACGAAGAAAACCATTGGCACCCCAACGCCGGAAGGCGAGGAGCACATAGTGCGACGAGGGGTGTTGGAAAACAAGAAAAAACAACGACCTATTTTGATAAAACCAACATGAGAAGACTGCTAACCATTATCACACTTGCCGCATGCACAGCGGCATACGCACAGAAATTCAACCATTATACCACCACGGAGAAGGCCGAATGGCAGCAGGGGAAGAGCCTGCGCATGAGCAAAACGGCGGGCACACTGCCGGCACTGACCGTCAAAGGCGACGAGCAGGGGCACGTGTTCAAGGCATGGGGCACGTGTTTCAACGAGCTGGACCTTGACGCCATAAGCCTGCTTGAGGAGCAAGACCGGCAGGAAGTGATGCGCCGGCTGTTCTCGCCTGACGGTGACTTGCGCTTCACACGCGGCAGATTGACGATGAATGCCAATGATTACAGCCGGGAATGGTACTCATGCGACACCGTGGCGGGCGACTTCAGGCTACGCTACTTCAACATAGAGCACGACAAGAAGAACGTGATACGCCTCATACGCATGGCGCAACGCTACCAGCCGGCACTGACATTCTGGATGTCCCCGTGGTCTCCGCCGGCATGGATGAAGATTAACAACGACTATCCTGTGGTGTCAAGCAGATACAACAAACAGCCGAAAGAGAAGGACTACCTGCTGTATGAGGGCGCGGAGGGGCAGATAGACGAGGACGAAGTGAAGCTGGCCGGAGTGAGGAAAGGGCAGTTTCCACGGCAGTTGGCGGCGCAGAACTACATGATACAGGACGCGCGATACTTGCAGGCATACGCGGATATGTTCTGCAAGTTCATAGAGTTGTACGCCGAAGAGAACGTGCCCATAGACATGGTGATGTACCAGAACGAGGCGTACTCATACACACCGTACCCCGGATGCGCATGGACAGCGGAGGGAACGGTGCGCTTCAACCGTGACTTCCTTGTCCCGACACTCAGGAAACGGCACCCGGAAGTGAAGACATACATAGGCACGTTCAACACCAACCGCCTTGACTATGTGCAGAAGATAGTCGATGGACTGAAAGGATATGTTGACGGCATCGGCCTGCAATGGGAAGGCAGGGACAACATCAAGGCCTTGCGCCAACGTTATCCCGACATACACTTCGTCTCGTCAGAGAGCGAATGCGGCAACGGTTCCATGGACTGGCGTGCCGGCGAGCACACCTTCCACCTGCTGTGCGACTACATCGGCCGCGGATGTGACGAGTACTACATCTGGAACTTCATCCTTTGTGACAACGGACGCTCACCGTGGGGATGGGCGCAGAACGCACTGATACAGGTTGACTCAAAGACGAAGAAGCACCGTTATACCGCAGAATTCTATGCGGTAAAGCACTTCTCCAACCTCATACCGGGCGGCAGCCGGGTGACAGCGTACAAGAGCCGCGAGGAGAACAACGGCGTTTCCGTCATAGCCTTTATGCGTCCGGACGGCAAACGGGTGGTGATAGCGGGCAACTTCACCGATTCACAGCGCACGGCGACAGTGAAACTGGGAGGGAAATACCTCAACATCCCCACCCCGCCCCACTCTTTCAACACTTGCGTGGAGACGCGATAGCATAACAGTCACCATCCATGCAAAGGGGCATACGCCAAGGCTTTGACGCACCCGCGCCAACAAACAACCCAGTCCGACAAACTGCCCCCATTATAAAAGGGTGCTGATTACCGTATAAACAGGTGCTGATTACACTGCAATCAGGCCTCTTTTACAAGGTAATCAGCACCCTTTTACAGAGTAACCACGAAACATGGCTGAATTATATGCCGTGCCTACTTAGCCAACAAGCGGTTAAGCACACCGCAAACACAAAAAATGCGGAACGCCATAAGCATTCCGCACCTCTTTGTTGGGATACCCGGATTCGAACCAGGAAAGGCAGGACCAGAATCTGCAGTGTTACCATTACACCATATCCCAATCAGTATGTAGAGAAAGAAGTGGGCAAATCCATAACCCTCTTCTTTTCAAGTGCAAAATTACTACATTTCTTTGAAACTGCAAAATTTTTCCACCTATTTTTTGAAAGAAACATGAAAAAAGTTCATTATTGACATATTCCGCCATCATTTCCGAGACATTTTCATGCCATTATGGCACTTTTGGCATACCAACAAGGCTGATATGCACATGGCACAGGCCTTGCATTAAAAGGGGTGTCAGCCGCAGGGACAACGCAACGACAAGGCGACATCCCGAAAGCTGCACCGCCAAAGCCTTATATATAATAAGGTATAGGAAAGAAAAGAATCAACAAAAGAATAACAAACAAATAAAAATAGAACAATTATGGGAAAGATTATCGGCATCGACCTCGGTACAACCAATTCATGTGTTGCAGTTTTTGAGGGCAACGAACCAGTGGTAATAGCTAACTCTGAGGGTAAGCGCACCACTCCATCAGTAATCGGTTTCGTGAAGGACGGCGAGCGTAAAGTGGGTGATCCCGCCAAGCGTCAGGCCATCACAAACCCGACAAACACAGTGTTCTCCATCAAGCGCTTCATGGGTGAGACCTACGAGCAGTCCAGCAAGGAGGCTACACGTATGCCATACACCGTGGTGAACGAGAACGGATACCCCCGCGTGGACATCGAAGGACGCAAATACACACCGCAGGAGATTTCAGCCATGGTGCTGCAAAAGATGAAGAAGACAGCGGAGGACTATCTCGGGCAAGAGGTAACGGACGCAGTCATCACAGTACCGGCATACTTCTCCGACTCACAGCGTCAGGCAACGAAAGAGGCCGGGCAGATAGCAGGCCTTAATGTGCAGCGTATCGTGAACGAGCCTACGGCCGCAGCACTGGCCTACGGCGTGGATAAGGCCAACAAGGACATGAAGATCGCTGTGTTCGACCTTGGCGGCGGCACGTTCGATATTTCCATATTGGAATTCGGCGGCGGCGTGTTCGAGGTACTGTCAACCAACGGTGACACACACCTCGGTGGCGACGACTTCGACCAAGTAATCATTGACTGGCTGGCAAACGGCTTCAAGGCTGACGAGGGCATCGACCTGACAAAGGACCCGATGGCCATGCAGAGACTGAAAGAAGCGGCCGAAAAGGCAAAAATAGAGTTGTCAAGCTCTACGTCAACAGAGATAAACCTTCCTTATATCTCAGCGGAAGGCGGAGTGCCGAAGCACCTTGTGAAGACACTGACACGCGCACAGTTTGAGCAGTTGGCACACGGTCTCATACAGGCTTGCCTCGTACCATGCCAGAATGCCATGCGCGACGCAGGCCTATCCACATCCGAGATAGACGAGGTTATACTCGTGGGCGGCTCCAGCCGTATCCCGGCCGTACAGACACTTGTGAAGAACTACTTTGGCAAGGAGCCTTCAAAGGGCGTGAACCCGGACGAGGTGGTGGCCGTAGGAGCCTGCATACAGGGCGCAATCCTCAACAAGGAGGCCGGCGTAGGCGACATCGTGCTGCTTGACGTGACACCGCTGACACTGGGCATCGAGACCATGGGCGGCGTAATGACAAAGCTCATAGACGCCAACTCAACCATACCTTGCAAGAAGTCTGAAACATTCTCAACCGCAGTTGACAACCAGACAGCCGTGACAATACACGTATTGCAGGGTGAGCGCCCGATGGCAGCGCAGAACAAGTCCATAGGACAGTTCAACCTTGAAGGCATAGCACCCGCACGTCGTGGCGTGCCCCAGATTGAAGTAACATTCGACATCGACGCCAACGGCATCCTCAACGTGTCAGCCAAGGACAAGGCCACAGGCAAGGAACAGCAGATCCGCATCGAGGCATCATCCGGTCTCTCCGAAGAAGAGATTAACCGCATGAAGGCAGAGGCAGAGCAGAACGCCGCAGCCGACAAGGCAGAGCGTGAGAAAATAGACAAGCTCAACCAAGCGGACTCCATGATTTTCTCTACCGAGAACTTCATGAAGGACAACGCCGACAAGATTCCGGCGGAGGACAAACCGGCCATCGAGGCAGCGATACAGAAACTCAAGGACGCCCACAAGGCTCAGGACATAGCAGCCATTGACGCAGCCACCGCCGAGTTGAACAATGTTATGCAGGCCGCCTCACAGAAGATGTATCAGGCAGGTGCACAACCCGGCGCACAAGCAGGCCCTGATATGGGCGGCGCAGGCAACCAGAGCTCTCAGTCAGGCAACTCCGGCGCACAAGCAGACGCGCAGGACGCCGACTTTGAGGAGGTCAAATGAGACGCATAAGTAAAGACATAACAAAACACTATCAAATGGCGTGTAGCTCAATGAGTTACACGCCATTTGCTTTTTATAGGCTCATGTTTATTATGTGCTTATTATTCCTTTATTTACGGCTTTTTTGTTATATGTGTGTAGCACGACAAAACCATCGGCAAAGCCCGACTAAAACCAACTTATTCATACTAATCCGTACTTAATAGTCGGTGAAGTACAGGATGCGAAAATAGGCTTTTGGGGCTGTTTCAATTTTATTCTTGTTACATATTAACTCTAAAAATGCAAAAAGATGCCAAATTTAGGAATTGAAATCAAAAGAAGGTGCGCAATCTGCGGAAAGGTGTTTATCATCAAGACGCTTTATAGCCTCTACTGCTGCAAGAAATGCAGCGATGTAGCTTATGCACGTAAGAAGAGAGCTGAAGTCAGAGAAAAGAAACTGGCTTTGATTGCCAAAAGTGTTCCCAAGATAAGAGAGTATATCTCTATTAGGGAAGCTGTGGCCATCTATGGTGTTGAACGTGATACGTTGTATCTGATGGTTCGCCGAGGTCAGATACCAAGCATCAACATCGGTACCAGACTCACAAGAATACATCGTAAGGATCTGGAGAAGATGTTTGTGAAGCGGCCGATAGCCAAGTACATAAAGGAAACTCCATTACCAAAGAAGTACAGCCTTGAACCTGAAGACTGCTATACCATTGGCGAAATCTGCGAGAAGTATCATATCAACGACAGTTCTGTATGGGCTCACGTTAGGAAGTATTCCATTCCCTCTCGTCAAATCGGCAACTATGTGTATGTACCAAAAGAAGAAATAGACAACTTATATAAATCAGAAGAATAATGAGAAAACCTTTATTGCACACTAAAGTCACGGTTAAGCTCCGTAAGTCGATCTTTCGTGAAGAGTGGTACCTCTACATCGAGTCGTACCCTGTATACAATCCAGGCAGTACAAAGCCTAAGAGAATCATTGAAGCAGTCAACCGTACCATCACCACTCCCATCTGGGATATGACTGCCATCAGCAAGATTGATGAGGACGGTAACTACAAGTACAAACCGAAGCGGGATTCCAATGGCATCATCCAGTGCACATCGCAGTTGGACAAGGAATCATGTCGATATGCCGACAAGGTACGTGCCTTACGTCAGCAGGAGTATGATACTGCCGTGGTGTATTCCGACAGAGAGCAGGAAATGATTGCTCAAAACGAACGCTCAGAGCAAGACTTCATTGCTTACTTCAACAGCATTATTTACAAGTGCCATCCTAACAGCTCGAATTCCATCATTGTCAATTGGACTCGCGTGGGAAAACTGTTGTCCATCTACTCTAAGGGAAAGCCAATTCCGTTCAAGACCATTTCTGTGAAGCTCCTTGAAGATATCAAGCTGTTCATGCTCACGGCTCCAATGGGTGGCAACAAGAAAGGCACACTCTCACAAAACTCTGCCGCAACCTATTTCTCCATAGTGAAAGCAGGTTTGCACCGCGCCTTCATTGACGAGTACCTGACAGTAGATATTGGCACTAAGGTGAAGGGCATTCCTGAAGTCAAGGTAAAACGAGAATATCTGACTATTGAAGAAGCTGGAATGCTAGCCAATACACCATGCGATAACGAAATATTGAAACGAGCATTCTTCTTTGCCGTTCTCACGGGTATTCGCCTTTGTGATGTCCAAGACCTTACATGGGGAGAGATTTCCAAAGTACAAAACGGCTGGCAAGTGGACTTTACCCAACGCAAGACTCATATCGTGGATTATCTTCCAATCAACGAGCAAGCCTATTCATTATGCGGAGAACGGGGCGAATGTGACCAGCGCGTATTCGAAGGACTGACAGGTTCGTCTTGGATTTCACGCCCATTGAAGAAATGGATTGAAGCATCTGGCATCAAGAAGCATATCACATTCCATTGTACCGGACACACTTTCGCAACTCTGCAACTTGAACGTGATACTGATATCTATACTATTAAGGGAATGCTCGGACATACGAATGTGAAAACTACCCAGATTTATGCTCACATTGTTGATAAGAGCAAGCGTAGCGCTGCCGATGTTATCCATATTGAGAATCTACCACCAATGATGCCGTAGAAAACGTTTCGGCTATCTGATTCCCACCTGTTATATCAGGTCGAGCCTCCGAGTCTTTCGGGGGCTTTTTTGTTGCTTATCGGTCGTTTATAGTATGATTTCTTCTGCAATTTCATACTCGAATAAAAACTTATGTTAAAAGTGAATTTTGGGTTTTGACGCTGTTTCCCGAAGAATTCTGCCACTTCTTTTGCCACTTGATTATTTCATATTCTGCCACTTGCCCCTGTTCCCTTATTTCCATGTAAAAAGTGACTGCATTATCCACTTGCTTCTGCTATTGTTGATAGTAATATTTGCCACTTATTGCCCCTCAATTATCTTTGTTTGAGTCTGATAGTAGTTTACATTCCCTTTTCATCTGCCACTTTATAGTGGCATGGACAAAGGTCAACCTTTGCCACTTTCAGCGAGTTGATTTTCTTACTTGTTTTTGACTTTCGTTTGCCACTTGTTTTGATTGTTGAATGCCACATATAAAATCACATAAAACGCTAATTTGTAGCATTTTACGAATTTTGCCGTATAAAAATCTTGCTATAACTTTGCATCGCCAAACCAAAAGAAAAGGCATAAAAACAATTTTCAAATATAGTAACTATGTGTGACATTTACGAAGTCAAAACATTGGAAGAGATGCCCAAGGCATTGTCTTACCTCATCAACAAAGTGGAGACGTTACAACAGGACGTCAACAACCTGCGCAAGAAGGAGCGCGCCAGTGAATCACCTCGATGGATGAACATCGATGAGCTTTGCGCTTATCACCCCAGCCATCCCAAGAAGCAGACCGTCTATGAATGGGTATCTAAGAAGACTATACCCTATCATAAGATGACCAAGGGACTGATGTTCCTACAGTCTGAAATAGATGAGTGGCTGAAGCGTGGTGCTCAGAAGTCCGAGGAAGACCTTATGCGTGAAGCGCGTGAATTTGTTCTTTCAAAGAAAGGGAAAGAAGTATGACGCAAGGCTACGCAACCGATTTCTGGCGCGGTATGGACGACCTGCATGGATTCTCCTTTTACCGAAAACCCATTCAGAACATCGAGCCATGCCGTGCCATCACAGTGGTTGATGTCTATCGATACCTTGTCGGGCATTATGCAAAACCGCAGACGGAGGCACTCCGTTCGATGAAATCAACCACAGAAGCCAAGAAATACAAGGCTACGCACTTTGACTACTGCACGTTCTCAGGACTGTTTCGCAAACGGAACGAGAAAGAACTGATACAGCACTCTGGATTGCTATGCCTTGACTTTGACCATATCGGAAATCCCGACAAGTTCAAAGAACAACTCTTGCAACACGAATACTTCGATACGGAACTGATGTTCACAAGTCCGTCTGGCGATGGTGTGAAGTGGATTATCCCTATCGACTTGAAAGGTTGGGAACATTCACGCTATTTCAAGGCAGTAGCCAACTGTATCAAGGCAACAGGATTGCCACCTGTGGATAAATCTGGAAGTGACGTGGCTCGTTCCTGTTTCCTTCCCTACGACCCACAGGCATACATTAACCCTAAATACTCGGAATATGTCAAAGAAAATCTTTTCCGCCCCATATTGGGAGAATGCCCCTTCTAAGCAAGAGACATCACTCCCAGCTTTGCAGACACATGAGGTTCATGAGTCCGCAATAGACCTTGCAACAGAAATCGACAGCGTCGTTCAAGAGATAGAGGGCAATGGTGTTGACATCGCCCCTGATTATGGCACGTGGGTAAATGTTGGGTTCGCTTTAGCCGATGGTTTGGGAGAGAATGGGCGTGAGTTCTTTCATAGAATCAGCCGACTCCATCATGATTATACCCCTGCAACCACAGATAAGCAGTTCACGAATTGTCTGAATGGTAGAGGCTCGGGGGTGACTATCGCCTCCTTCTTCCATTATGCAGCCCAGACTGGCATCGTACTCCATCACACTTCTAATACCATTTTACCAAATTACCAGAATGGTAAAACGGCAAAATGGGTAAAACCAGAAAACGAACTGCCTCACTTCCCAGAGGAGATTTTCGAAGCCTTGCCGCCCTTTTTGCAGAAAGTTGTCGGTAATGCCATCTCTGCTGAAGACCGCGATGTGATTCTGCTTGGAGCCATAGGCTGCCTATCCGTCTGCTTCTACAATGTTTGCGGTGTATATGACGAAAGAGTGGTGTACTCCAACCTTTATCTGTTTGTGGTAGCCGATGCCGGTATGGGCAAGGGTGCATTGTCGCTCTGTCGTGAACTTGTTGCGCCCATCAACCAATGTCTTCACGAACAAACAGCACAGAACATGATTGAATACAAGCGTGAGTTAACCGAGTATCAGAAGTGCAAAGGTAAAAATCCCGAAGCGGTGGAGCCAATCGCCCCACAACAGAAGACGCTCATCATTCCTGCCAATAGCAGTTCAAGTTCTCTGATTAGTATCTTGCATGACAATGACGGCATCGGGCTACTCTTTGAAACCGAAGGCGACACGCTGAGCCAGACGCTTAAATCTGAGCATGGTAACTACTCCGACTTACTCCGTAAGGCATTCCATCATGAGCCAATTAGCATGAGCCGACGTAAAGACCGTGAATACTTGGAGATTGACAGTCCACGCCTCTCGGTTGTCTTGGCAGGTACTCCTGAACAGGTTAGTCACTTGATACCTGATGCCGAGAACGGATTGCTCAGCCGATTCATATTCTATTTCATTCCCTTTCGTCGAGGCATACGCGATGTCTTCGCCACCGATGATGTCGCTCAGTCAAAACACGCTATATTCAAAACTATAGGTAACGATTTTCTACACTTGCTCGATAGTTTCATGAATCAAGGTTCTTTTGTTATCATATTGCCAACGCATCTTCAACATCGCTTTGTCGAGTGGCTGGCCAGACTCAATGATGAGTGTTGCGATGAAGTTGACAATGGTATGCAGGGAATCGTCAGACGGCTGGGGCTTATCGCATTTCGCATGATGATGCTGTTTACGGCAATTCGCGCATTCGCCAACCCCATGCCACAAGCCAGAGCTCCAGACGGGAGAATTGTTCTGGAATGCTCCGAATCGGACTTCAATACAGTGTTGCGTATTTGTGAGATCTTGCTCTATCACTCTATACACATCTATATGAAGTTGCGTCCAAAGAGCACCCGTAATATTCTCCCTGACATCGAAACTGGTGTCAATGCTCGTCGCTATGCGTTGTTTCACAATCTCCCTGATGAGTTTGACAAATCCGTTTATGACCGAATCGTTTCAGAAATGAGCGAGAACGCCAGTACTGCTTCCAAGTGGATTGACAAGTTCATTCAGGACGGACGACTCAAACGAACAAGCAAAGGCAACTATATGAAGATTTAATCAAATGTCAAACTGGGCGAAAGCCCACAAATAATGTAGTATATGAAGAATTTGATTATTCCTATTGATCATCTTGTGATGTTGGCAGAACTTGATGATAAGGACGCTGGGCAGATGGCGAAAGCCATCGCCCAATATGCCAACAACGGTATTGCTCCCTCTTTCTGCAATAGTGCGCTCAAAGCAATCTTCACTCTGTTTCGCTCCAATATCGATGCGCAGCGTGAGTCTTCTGCCAAACGCAGCGAAATCAATACGACTAATGCCATGAGCAAGAAGTCGGCTGCAAAGAAGAAGGTTGTCAAGAAGGTCGCAACAACTGATAGCGAATCGCAGCAAATTGCTGATGATGTTACAGAAACGTCAGATGTGATTGACGAATCGCTTCCTCTTGAATCAATCGAAGCGGTTTATCCCAAACTCGGTACTTATCGCGACGAATCGCTCTCTATTTGGGAATCTTTTAGCGAAGAGAAGAAACGTAAGGCTATCGGTTTTGTTCAAGCTTACATCAGTCAAACGCCAAATGCCATTGACCAGATGTATCTGAACAGATACCTAAAGACTGAACCTTGGGAGAAGTAAGCCGTAACGAGTCTGCTTGCAGATATTATAACCCTTTGGTGTAGCCTAATACACCAAGCACACTTGGCTGTTAGGCTCTCCGAGGGGGGTTGTCTGCCTGATGAAAGAGCAAGCTCTGGCAGTATCAACACTTATAGTATTAAAATTTAATCAGATAAAAGATATGGCGAAAGGTAAAAAAGCAATGCTAGAAGTCAGCAAAATGAAGATGACTCCAGCACTAAGCGCTGAACATCAGCGCAAATGGGATGAGTCCCGATGGGAATGTAAAATTGATGATCCCGAACGCAATTACGATAAGAGCCGTGCGCATCTCAACTTTGAAGTACGCAAGGGCGGTGTCATTGCACCAGTGGATAAATCTGTCTGCATCAAGGAAAAAGTAGATGAACGTATCGCAGAATGGAAGGCAGAAAGACTTGCTGCAACAGGCAAAGAGCCAATCGTTCGAAACACTCAGCATCTCTCTGTTTGTCTTGTTATAGGTGGAAATTGTGAGCGCATGAATGAACTCGCATTCGGAAATCAAGTCCTTCAGGAACGAGGAAACAATGCTCATATCATACGGATGCCTGAGATAGAACAGTTCGCTCTCGACAATTACAAAGCACTCGCAGAAAGAATTGGAGAGAAGAACATCATTTCTTTTATCGCACATTGTGACGAGAAAAATTGTCACATTCATGCTACCATCACCCCTATCTTAGAGGACGGTCGTCTATCCGCAAAGGATATGTTCGGTGGTGGTTCTCTGGTTGCTGCGCGTGATAAAATGCGAGAATGGCACGATTGGTATGCTGCCGTCAATGAGAAATGGGGATTGGAACGTGGTGATGATATTCACGAGACTGGCGCACGTCACAAGTCGCTTGAAGAGCATAACCGTGAACTGCATCGCGAGAACAAATCTCTCAAAGAAGAACTGGAAACCAAGCGTCGTGCTGTAAAGGGACTCACCACCATGATTGAGAATCTTACTCGTCGGCAAGAGGACATCCAATCACAGATAGCAGAACTTGAAGCGCAACAGCAGGAGTCCGATTCCAATAAGGAGGATATCTTGCGCCAAATAAAGTTCCTCAATCAAACGCTGACTGAAATCAGAGTTAATTTGAAAGAAAAGCAAGGAAAGCTTGACCAAGTTAATCAGGAATTGGATAGTCTCAAATCCACCTACAATACCAAATTGAAAGGACTGGACGCTATCATGAAGAAGGACAATGTCATGATTGACTATATCAACACAGATGCCGAGATTATTCTCAAAGCTTCCATTTTTGATCAAGTGCTATATGAAGCATTCAAAATATGCCGAGAAATCCCCGAAGCAGAAGCAATGGCAGAGGACACCTTTATTGATGACCGCAACTTTCTCCGTTTTAATGACGTATTGGATAGAGGTCGTCGAGTCTTCCTTGCTGGTCTGGATGGTGCTACTGGTGTGGCCCAAGTTTCTGGCGGTGGCGGTACATCAAACGATATGCCGTGGCGAGACAAGGATGAAGACTTGCAGGATTATGCCCGTCGCGTCATGCGCTACGCTCATGCCAAGTGCTATCCTGGCAGTCGACGCAAGCGGACGCAGAACAGATAGCCTCGCGCGCATGCGTATTATATTATGAGTGGGTGTTCTCGTTTGGGAACACCCACGTCTATTTTCAAAAGTAGTCTCTTTAATCATATAAAGACAGTAGTTCTTCAATAGAAATATCGAGACCTACCGTTTTTAAAGATAATATCTGTTTTTGATATAGAGATTTAATGATTGTGCCTTTTTCTTCTTTACTTCCGAAATGAATACGCCTGTGGCATGTGGGGCAAAGACATATTATATTCTCTACACAGTCTATATTTCTTTTGAACTTAGACCAAAAAAGTTCAGCATTTGAAGATGTACAAGGAATCAAATGATGTCCTTCCATATAAGGAACACCCTTATTTGTTAGGAATGTTTCATGAGTTTCATCAAATGCGCATTTGTAATGAGCTTGTCTAATGGACTGTTTGGAGATATACGCTTTTTTCGCTACTGTTCTACCAGAAATTCCATCGTTGTAGGTCGGTTGTTGTTTGGAGGTGTCAGACAAAACGACGTCACACTCTGCTTCTTGGATTTTTCTTTGAAAATCTAAATCATTATCATCTTCGTTCACCTTTCTTTGAAGATAATTCGCAAGCCACAACAGCATCTTTACTTCTTGCCTTGGGCGTCTGCCTGTATAGAATCTTTGTTTTCTGAACATTTGCAGATCATCGCCATTCACTTCAAAAACGAATGGATTTGACTCAGTTCGCAAATCGTAGATATAATCAGACTCTATCGTATAAGTACATTCTATTCGTTTCCCATTATCTAAGATATAGCGATTCAAGCCTGCTCCCGAATGGCTTTTTGCGTACACCCTAGCATTGTCTGTGAAAGCAACTATTTGTCTATTACTTGAATTAGGAAGTTTCTTAACATAAACAACCATTATTCCATCCACATAATCATCTGTTGAGGATGCCCCAAGTTGTTCGATATTTGGATTGTCGTATGGAGGGAGATAGCCATAGAAGCGTCCGTCAACATCATTTGGGTCCAAATTAAACACTTCGTGTCCAGTATTGTTTCTCCAATAAGAACCAGACCCCAAATCAACCACGATATAATGTAATGGTAATGGTATATCTTTTGACGCAATCTCAAAAACGTCATTAATATACTCCATTAACATAGTATTGTTGCAACTTGGGGTAAGAATAGATCCACCACCTTTGAAACCAACACGTTCAAGCACATCCTCATTCAACAAATTACCACTATATTCATTACCGATCAGTTCTAAACGATATGTAGTATCATTGGGAGCATCACCATTCCAATAAATTCCATCTTCTCTTGGAACGTTAACCTTTGCTACTCTTAACTTGAATCGGATAGATCTATCGTCATTCATGAACAGGTAAACAATATCACCTTCTGAAAATTTAGATTTGATATTTGTTGTCCAACTCACGAACCCCAGCTCTTTTAAAGCCTTACGATGATTACAAATATTTTCATTGGCAAAAGCTAGCCAAGTACGATTGGTTGTCATATTAATCTGTAATTTTATCCTCAAAATGTTTTATCTTGTCAATCCTCATTTGGGAAGTGCTCATAATAGATGTCAGCAATAGTATCGGCAAATCCCCATCCGCAAGGGGAAGCCCATTCCACACATTGCTTCAGACGTGGTTTGAAATACTCCAACATATTATTCTTGGCAATAAATGCCATCGTCTTGTCGAAGTTGTTCTCCACTGAGGTATAATATTGCTCCCACATGTCTCCATAGTCGTATGTAAACTGACAAGCATTCTCCACATAGCAAAGCATCAAGTCAGCCAATTTTTCAGGAGAAGGCTTCAGCTTTTTGTAATCCGAGACGGCCTTGCGACAAACTGAAAAACGGGTATTGCCCAATCGATTTGCCCTATGAGGATAAAACTCTTCAACAACTATCTTCTTGTACTCCTCCAGCTTACCATCCTCGTCAGGATTAGCATAGAACTCCAGATACTCTTTCGCTTCCTTGCGAGCATCATACATCTCCAAAACCATACCAATAATCTCTTCCTTTGGCATGGACATGAGTATTTTCTTTACAGTTGCTTTTGACATAATTGGTTCTTAACTATTATTCCCGTCCAACAACATCAATCCTTTTACCGTCAACAAATAACGTTGACGGGGATGATGGGGATTGGCAGGGTACTTCATACACACGAATCCTTCTCTAATTGCAGGCGTGAGAGAATAATCCATAAAGTTCGGGCGGTTCTTCAAATCTACAGCGTCCATCATTCCCTTGACACTCATTTCTTCTTTACCGATAGCCAATACTAATCTTTTCACGTTATCTGACGATGGTTGTATATTTTCGGAACTTGCATGGGTGGTTGTATGGGTACTTGTATGGGTGTCGTTCTCGTCATCCTTATATCCAATCAGCATATAACGATTCTTCAATTCATTATTCTCTCCGAGTAGGAGATTTCGGAAGAACTTTACGAGGAAAGACTTGTCTGGTTGTATGCCTTTCTGGGGATTACTATAATTGGCACGTACAAGGGCATTACGGAAGAACCAGGAATTGTCTGCAAACAATTCATTGTTTACCTTGAAACCACAAGAACGGAGATATTTGATAACGAAAACAGCCGTTGTTCGCGTGTTTCCTTCACGGAACGGATGGTTCTGCCATAACAAAGTCACGAAGTCCACAACGTGTAAGATAATCTCATCTGCAGTCAAGCCTTTATAACTGAAATCTCGTTCTGTCTGTATATCATATTTCAGTGCTGCATGAATGTCTGCTGCGCGACCATATACAACTGTATCGCCTTGTAATACCCATTCCTTTTTACTGATGTCATAGGGACGAATCTCACCAGCGTGCTTAAAGACACCTTCAAAAAGATGACGATGAATGTTCAAAAACTCTAAAGGAGTCAATGAGAAAGATTTTTCATTCAGTAGCTTCGTGATGTTTGCTGCCACACGGTCAGCCTCTTCCTTTTCAGCATCGTCAGCATCATGCGTTGTCTTGTTCACATAATAAGACTGTAGCTGTTCTCTTACCTCATCGATGGTGATGTCACCCTCAATGTGCTTTACTGCTATTTTCTTCAGATAGTCAGACACGCGAAGCCCATCTACGTCTTGAAGTCCTATTGCAGTACGCCAAGCCGAAACCCGCTCACGTTTATGTGGCTCTGCCACACGTTCGTAAGCCTCAAAGTCAATGTATTTCTGCTCTTCGTTCATATTCTTTGTTTTTTGTCTTGATATATCCTTCCTGGTCATATCCTTTGTGGTGCAAGTGAATGCTGTCTAATAGAGGTTGTACTCTTTTGTCTTCAACCTTCATTTTACCGTATTGAGGCAACTGAACATTATAGCGTTCTGCATTCCCATTAGAAATCCTTTGCTCAAAATCATCAGGTATGAATAATGATGATTTATTTCCCAAGTGGTGGTAATACTCACTCTCATAAATGGCGATACCAACCAAGTCCAAATCTCCAAAATGGACGTATTGATTAGGTATGGACTGTAGCCATTTGATAAGATCTTTGTTTTGGTTTTGAGGATAACGGGATACAAAAAGTACGCGTCCATATCGCGCAAAGAGATATTTCTGCAATGCGACATATCGGAAATTCTCTGCGTTCTCTACTCCAACAATGATGACATCCTGTGGAATGGTGAAATGCTGATAGTCGGCAATGAACATGAAACAGCCTTCAGTGGGATGAATTATTATCTCTTGTCCGTTGAGGACAGCCGTAACGGGCTGATAGCTATTCACAAGAAAACCCGTGAAAGTTCTACGTGAAAGGAACTTGCTGTCACCAGTGGCAGCCACCAAAGAGGCCCTGCTGGCATCTACGTCAGAAAAGGCTCTCCGTGTCTGTTCCAGGTCGTAGATGTCGAACTGACTAGCAACATACTGGCGGAGAGACATTCCGTCTAATGCCCTCAGACTCTTGCGGCTACCGTGTGTTGTAGCTAGAAGGATGCCGTCTTCCTGCATCTGTTCAAACCAGTCGCCTTTCAGACTGCTGGCTGGTAGGACATCGCCATTGGCCAGCCGAATCAGTTTCTCTATGAGTATGGCAGTCTTTTTCATCTTATTGTAAGGAGCGTTTTAACCACTGTTTTGCTCTTCTCGTCTTTGCTGAGAGAATAGGTGTATTTGTACGCCTGCGCATTGTAAGTGGTGGGCGAGGAGTTGATGAGATTGATGTTGCGAACATTAGCAAACTTCAGGATACCTTCCACATTATTGGGGTGCAGTTTTCCAATCTCGTCCATCATGCAATGGAGCTTAAAGTCGCCAAATTTGCGAGAGATTTTGCGTTTGAAGACATTGATGAGCATGATATTCACCATCGCTTTGACCAAGATGTCCGTACCGTCAGATCCCACGTTTGAGAGCTTCTCCACCCAGTTGGTGTCATTGTCATTCTCCTTGACCTTGAATTCTAGTTTGAAAGAGTCTGCCAGCGTTATCCGTTCGCGTTTCTGTTCTGCGTCCATCATTTCAATGAGCGTCATCAGTAATTTGACGGCTTATTCGTTGGTACGGTTCAGATTATCTTCATCTGTGAACAAATTCAGCTGTCCGATGTCATAACCATGCTCGTCATCAAAATGCTTGATGTTTAACAGTTGCTGCATTAAGCGATCATTACTCTCTACAGCACGCAGTTCTATTTCCTTGATAACACCGGCAAAGTTATTCTCTCGGAAATCTCGGTTGATGTCGAGGATAGTTCTTTCGATGTCGGACTTGTGCTGACTCAGGTCGCTAATGTCCTTAGCGATACGCTTGATGATAGTAGCATACTGGCGACTGGTGCGCACCCGATATTGTTCAATCTTATTGTTGCTAATGAATTCATTCAGTTCAGCAGCAAATTCCGTATAATCATTGTCGGAGTTGAACTCCGTTCGGAAATAGAACGTGTTCTGTGGTGAGAAATTACCCTTAAACCTGATGACGGCCTGTTTGAAATCTTCAAACTTACGTTGCTGAGATGTAATCTGGTCGCGCAGTTCTTCCAGGATGTCCGCTAGAGGCTTAACTGTTTCTATTTCACCTGCTTCTGATAGATTAGGAGGACAAGATGGATTATCCATAAAAGCGCGAGCCTTTTCTATTGCTTCATTCAGTTTCTTTTGTTCTTCTTGCAATGAACGGAGCGTTGTTGAGAGTGAAGATATTTTCTCATCGTACTGCTGCTTACGCTTTTGGAATTTATCTTGCAGGTCATCTATCTTCTGTCTCACCTGCTTGCGTTCATCCTTCTTCTGCTGTTCGAGATCAAAATATTCGCGCTTATCATTCTGCCACGAAATATAGTCTGCCAGATGCTCGTCTATGTATCTTAGCTCGTCAGAAACCTTCAGCAGTTGTCGGCGGATTTCTGCCAACTGGTTTACATCCACACCAAGTCCTTTCAGCTCTGCATCCATCTGAGCCTGTAGTTCTCCTTTACGCAGGGTGGCATCATGCTCTTTTTTCTTCAGGTCTGCATGTATGCTTGCCTTTTGTCGGTCAGAGGCAGCCTGCAACTCTTTCTTTTGTTTGTCGAATGACGTGCGCAGCTCTTGCAGCACTTTATCGCGCTGAGTCATTAACGCCTGTCTTTGTTTGTCAAGTCTCTCGATTTCTTTTTTTGTCTCTCCTTGGCTTTTCTGAAGCTGTTCCAACTCGCCATCGCGCCATTTCTTCAGTCTCTCTTCTGACGTAGCTTTCTCCTTCTGAATCATTTCAATGCGATGTGGAATCTGGTTATATTCTGCATCGAGGTTCATCTTGTCTTTGCGCAGTTGCTTCAGTTGAGAACTGGGTTTGCGTTCCAGTTCTACAATGTCTGTTTCTAACTGCTGTTTACGAAGTGTAATCTTCTTTTTCAGATCCTCAACTTTCTGTTCCAACGATGCTTTCTGACTCCTCAATTCATCGGGTGTCTTGATGGTCTTCTCGATATTGGATGTGTCAATCTTTACACCGTATATAGTGTCAGTAGATGTTAACTTGTGAGGGTTGAGTGAAGTATTATATAGTATGGCATCTTCATCAAGTACCTTACCGAGATTTTCCTCCCAGCCATCTACATTCTCGCCTAACCATTCAATAAACGAACCTTTTTGGCGACCAAGCATGTCATCAAGTTTCAAAATGTCGTTTCTAACCAACTTGATGTCATTTTCTATAGTTGCAACATCTTTATCACATGCCGTCTCCAAATCTTTACGCTGCAAAGCCACATCGTTAAGTATGCAATCTATATCTTTCTGTTTGTCAGAAGACTCTTGAAACAATGATAGTCGTTTCTCACCCAAAACCTTTAGCTTCCGCTCCTGCTCGTCCATTTCGTCTTTGTACGGATTAGACTGTTGAGCGCGCTGGGTTTGCAGTTTGATGTCATTCTCTGCAGTACGGGCATCGTCCAATAATCTCTGATTGTCTGTTAACTTCTGCTCATACAGGCTTCTCGTATTCTCTACCTTTCCGTTGATTTCTGCCTGTAAGCGGCTTTCTACTTCTATACGCTGTCTGTCCAAGTCGTTGAGCTGTTTCTGGCATTGAAGATCATACTCGCGCAATTGGTTGTCAACCTCCTGTATCAACGCATCATACTTAGATTTCACACTTTGGTTCTTGCTTGTCAGGGTCTCTTCCTGATGCGTCAGACTCTGCTGTTGAATCTTCAGTTCGCCTTCCTTCCCAATGCGTGCGCCTATCTTATCTATACCGATTTCCTCATAGTGTTGGCGTTTTGTTTTCACTTGGTCAAGGAAGAATTTCAGGGCTCCTTCCTCTTGATTGAGTTTTGCGGTCTCTGCTTTGTGTTTCCCTTCCTCTTCACCCAACAAGCGCTTCTGCCGAGAGAGTTCAGTACTGCTATTTGACTCTTTCTCTGCCAATACAGGCAATCGATTGGTGTCACGCCCCAGCGCATAGTTTAACTGACCACAGAGTTCTGTAATCAATTTACGAACAAACTCGTAATCCGTATAATTTTCTATAACGGCATCGGCATCCGTCTTCACCTTCACCTTGCCATTCCTTTCTACTTTATACCATTTCCATATGTCCTCATATTGCTGACGGAAGTTCTTCACCTCCTCGCGGTAACGATTTAAATCAATATCGTCGCTTGCGAAATCCATCGAATCGATAATTGTGTCCTTGATTACTCGCGACTCCAGGCTTTGATTCAGGAATATATTCTGTATGGTCAATGGCACCTGACGGTATTTCGTACTCTCCATCAATGAGAACCTGCGCAACTCTTTTGTCACTTGCTGGCTGTTGCCGTAAATGATGTCGCGAAACTCCTCATAGCCTCGGATAATATTGCTTTTATATATTCGGGCACCTATCTTTTCACTAATGCGGCCCCATTCATAACGAGCGCTACCATCCTCTTCCACAAAGAAACGCTTATCGTAGGCACAATCCACAATTCGAAAGGCAGTACGCCCATGCGACAAGAAGGTCATAACGAAGAACTTTCCAGTCTCGCGACACACTTCATAAATGATGTACGAATTCTGATGTGGCAAGTAGAATTCATCGTAGCCTTTCTGGCCAGCTTGCGTTTTGATGCCCAGTTTGCTCTTGTCCACATTGTAGAAGAACAAGATTGCACGAAGCAGAGTGGATTTACCCACACCCTGTGTGCCGATGAAATGTACGTTGCCATCGAGTTTGATCTCAGCGTATGGCACATGAGCACTATTGATGAATATGATTTTATTGAGGTATCTCATCTTTTACGTCTTCGTCTATGTTTATACAAAGAATGATTTGTTCAATGTAATGGAAGGCATTGGTCACCTGATAGGTACCATCAGCCTCGTTTACCAGTTCAGCAAAGCCCATGTTCTCCAGCGCTCCAGCAAGTGCCTCCAGTTTTTGGCGGTTCGACGTTTTGTCAGGGAACATCTGTGTCAATTTCTCTTTCAGACCTGGTATAGTGGTAAGTCTCACCTCCATCTGTACCAGACTGAACTGGGTGCCGGCATCAAACGCTGTATCGTATGTCTTCAGAAAGTCCAAATAGTCAATCCACGAGAATAGCGACTGCAGCTTGTTTTCAGTTATTACCTTGGCTTCCTTGCGACTGAAATAGTAGAAACCGTCACCACTGCTGAGTTGAAAGTCAATCTTGGTAAAATAGTCTTCATACTCCTGCTGGTTCTCTTCAATATCGTTGTAGATAGCACGCGTGTCTGCATCGATGCTGTTGCTCGATATGAACTGCCCTCGGCTGAGACGCTGGAAAACTTCACTTGTATATTTCATCGTGGATAAATAATTGGGTATTCTATGTTGTCGATTGTCTTCATCTCTGTTGTGAAACGCATTTGTTCTGGATACTGAGATGCCATCTGAAGGAATAGCACTAAGCGCAATTCTTTGTCGGACGTTTCCGTGAATGAGTAGTTCCAAAGGTAGTAGAACAAGTCGCTGCTTTGGGCCAGGAAACCGTTCAGAAGTTCCTGATGGTTGAAGGATCTTGTCGTCTCTGTTTGTTCTTCCAGGTAACTCTCGTCAATCTTTTCAGCGAGCCTCGACTTGATGTTTGCCTTCTTCGACAAGCGCTTTCTGATGTTGTCCAGTATCTCAAGGGCGGCATCTTCATTACGTAGGAAGTCCAACGAGACCCTTGTGATATATTTAGGTTGGCGCTCCATCCAAACATCATTTGTCTGCGACATCAGTTCCTTCACGCTGGTGGCCTGCTCAATCATGAACTGGTCGCGCAGATACTTCAGCTGTCGCACACGCTTCACCAGTCGGCTCTGATATTCTATGCGGTTCAGGTATTCTATAATCTGAGCAGTGATGGCTATCAATCCGTGAGCAGACTCACGCAAACCGTCACGAACCTCGCTGACAGTCTGTTTCAGCCCGTAGTCAGCTGCACTTGAAAAGAAAATGGTCTGTTCGTCTATCACACGTTCTGTTTGGCGAATCAGTTCTCCTATCAGTCGGGCCTTTTCATCAAAATCCTTCAGTCGCAATTCCTTGATTTTAAAGTTTGGTTCCTGCTTGTAGGTGTCATCAACATTGCGCTTCAGGTCAATCACATTTCTTCGGGTGGCATTATCGATGCTCCTGAATGTATGGCGGATTTCTCTTAGGAAACTCTCGCGGCGGGCATTGTTCTCTGCTGCAAGATAAGAACTGATGCTAAGGTTCAGTTTGTCGATGTACATCTTGACCGATGAGATGTTGATATCCTCGTTCACCGCCAAGACATCTTCGAAAAATCGCTGATAGGCATCATCCAATTCTAGAGAGTCACCCGTCTGCACGATTACCCCAAAAGTGATAAGGTGTTTCAACTTGTTCTCGTCTCCATCCAAGGTGTCAAGAGCATCATCATACTTCACAGCAACCGTCTTGCGCTGCAAAAACATATTGCTCAGCAGTTTTGAGCCCTGCTGAAGTGCACGTGTCAGTTCTTTTATCGACCTAAATGTTGCCATGTTCTTATAGGTTTGAAATTACTCCTCCTCTTCTTCTTCTTGATCAGACCGGAATTCAAAGACGAGTTCCGATGCAGGAATATTGCATTCCTCAAACATGCCATGAAGAATATTTATCTTGGTGGCAGTACTATTGTCGGTCCACACGTACATACCTGGTGCAAGTTCACGCCTCCACTCTTCTGGAGTGGTTGAGAAACTGCACTTTTCGTTTGCACAAAGCCATTCAATGGTTGAACGTTTTTCCAGTAGGATGTGTCCACAAACCTGAATGAGCATTTCTTTCCACGTATTAACAGTATATCTAACCCCATGCAGCATATATGCCTGCAGCTTCTTACCTGTGAACTCATAGTCTTCATCATCAAGCGATGCAGATTCTGCTTCGCGTCTCAGTGGCTCAAAAGTTGTAGTTGGCATGGGCCAAAGGCGCATAAACACATTCTGCAATTCTTTCTGACGTGATTTCAATTCTGTTTCCGTCCATTGCTCACATGATTTCACAGAGTTATTCAAACGGAATGCACTATCCTTGAAGCCTTTCTCCATGTCTCTCTTCTCTATAAACGTGAGATTGCTATATTGGGAATTATATCCAGTGAGTGTAAGATTTGCCATTGTGTGCAGATATTGTTCATGGATTCTTTCCCAATCTTCACCTAAGGCAGCTTTCCACTTATCTGATAGAGTTTGTGGCATAATATGCTCTATGGTGATATTCTTTTCAGTAAGTTCCTTCACCACATCATGCCGTTCATTGTTATCCTGGTTTTCCATACGTTCCAAGATAAACATACGGGCATTAGCAGGCATCTTATAAACCTGACGAGTTTTAAAGTCACCCCTTACCTCTTCATCAGACGGGAATACAGAAGAACGTCCTTTCTTCAACAAGACATAAGTCAGTACATCAATATACGAAGGTACTGCATCATTAGCTGCTTTGTTGACATGATTCAAAACATCCCTATGGAGTGTTGCGAACACTTTATTCAAAGCATTTGATGGGAGATTACAGATGATTCTTCGTGCCCAGTATGCTTCGACAACATCAAGCACACGATAAATCTCGTTTTCCGTTAATCCAACTTTCGATGCATAGTCGAAGAAAGCCATAAAGAATGGATAAGCAATAGTAGAATCCAGAGTTCTTAGCTGGTTCAATTTCCTATTCAGTTTTTCTGAACCTATCGTTGCATTGTCCACTTGGCTATATATCTTGGCATAGTGATGCATATCTTCCAAGAGCGTTGCCCTGTCAACATTTATATCTTCGGCATACTCTTTAAAGATAAAGTAAATCTTATCGATACGGCCTATCTTTCCTTGCTTCATGGTCAAGTAATCGCGAACGAAAGAAGAAGGGTCATACTTTGTAAACTCTTCAATAGGATTCCAATACCGAGTATATAGGTCATCCTGCTCTGCAGGCGCTAACGACATCAATAGATAATTACGTATTTTGTCTGCTTCACTCAAATCAAGACCTGTAGAGTTCAGACTCTCAAATATCAACTGAGGGTCATCATCTTCGTCAAGACGGATATTGATGACTTCCAGTTTCTTGATAGTCTCAAATAGTTCATCAATGGTCAATCCGCAATGAATAATCTTATCATAGAAGAAATCATAGTTGCGAGTAACATTTGACTCTTTGATGTACTGGTCTTTAGGCTTATACAGCAAAGCATCAAAAGCCTGCATATCTTTCTTGATAGGCTTAAGTTTAACCTTTCGCTCATTGTCTTGAAACTCATCGACAAGATAACACTTAAAGATTTTCGATACTAGTTTTGCATCATTTGCCATTATAAGCCCTTCTTTATGAGCATTTACCATGGCAATAAGTATCAAAGAAACTGTAGTGATTCGTTGTTGGCCATCAATGATGAATCTGTCTTCTGATCCAGTCTGGATGCTTGACACGATACTTCCAAAGAAGTGACTCCTGCGGTCACTATTATGGAGTTTCATCAAGTCTTGAAACAATTGTTCGCAGTTCTCTTCTTTCCAGTCGTAGTTGCGCTGGTAAAGAGGAATGATGAATCGCTTGTCAGCTCCATCAAAGAACTTTATTAATGGTTGTGCATCACCTTTCATGATTAGAATACGGATTTGATGTAATTGATTAATTCAATATTATTACAACTTGGAATCTCCAGCGCTCGACCTCCTTTGAAACCATGTTTACACAACTCTTGTTCAGACAGTTCTGCGCCATCATACTCTTCGAGTAGTTCAAGCTTATAAGTAATATCGTTTGGAGGCGTTTCTACCCAATATGCTTGATCTTCACGTTTACAGTTTTCTGCAGTTACCACCATTTTGAAACGTATACATCGTTCATCGGACATAAACAAGTACACAATATCTCCAATGGCGAAACGTGCTCTTCCCATTCTCCAACTGATGAAACCAAGACTTAGAATAGCATCAGCATGATGACACCTTTTTCTATTGGCAAAGGCGAGCCAAGTACGATTGTGAGACATATCAACCATTAAAAATTAAAAACATTCATCAATTCATCTAACACGGTTTTGAATCCATAAAAAGCAGTATCAGGGAACGTGTTATAGTTTTTCTCTATATAATCCTTTATTGCCGTCCCTTTATTTCCTATAGAGTTATTTCTAAAATCCTTATATTTCCTGGAATTAATCACTGGTGTAATGACAGATACATATGCACTTTCAGCAAATATATCTTCAACCATATAAGTCTTATCTGGTTTAATGGTTTTCTGACCGCTATTTGCAGCAGATATTAAGGCATCAGATGTAGGATAATTCACAGAAGGATAACTGTCTTGGTAAAACATTGGAATAATTTTCAAACCTCCTCCAGAGATTGCATCAATCTTCTTCCATCCATCTTTCCAACCACCATCATCATAGTCAAATAGGAATACGATTTTCTCAATTTTAGCAATACACTTAGAAAGAATCTGATTATATATTACTTCTGCAGAACTTGCGCTATTAGCAGAGATAATAGCAACATCATTCAATTTGCTATATTTTGAATCAGATTTTTCAAAAATACTAATTGCTTTTCTCAGATATTTATCATCATATTTTCCTTCAACTACAAGTATATATTTCGAACTCAGGATAAACGAGCCTTCAAAATAGTCGATTTCGTTATCTGTTAGTTCTGAAAGATGCTGTAACGGCTCTGTACTCTCAATCTTGCCATTATGCATATAGAAAATATTATTCTCATCAAAACCATCCCAGCGTTTATTAAGAAACATTGGCGAATGTGTGGTCATGATTGTTTGGCCCTCAAACTCAGAAATAAGTTTGAGGAGATCTTTTTTCATTGCAATATGAGTATGTGCATCAGGCTCATCAAGAAGAACAAGCGAGTTTTCGTCACCTAATACCTTTGTTATACATTCAATAAGAATTAGTTTCTTCTCTCCTTCGCTAAGATTATCAAAAAAATAATCGTTCAATTTGATGTCTATTGATTCGATAATTTTATCAGCTTCTAATCCCAAAGTTCCACGCTTATCAGGCATATAAAGGAAATAAAGGTAATAAAACACAATCTGATCATTGGTCAAATATGGATATTTCCCACATAAGAGTTCTACATCCTCATTGTTTATTAACTCATCGATGAGTATCTCTTTGCCACCAAATTTTGCTTCAACACGCTTATACCAATTAGAAGCATCATGAGCTTGTGGATTTGCGTTCTTTTTAGTTTTGAACTGAACAGTGATAGTATCATGACTAACATGTAGTTTGTCTGTAATGAAACGCTTCACCTCTTCATTCTCACTAAATAGTAAGGAGATAAAAGCTATTTTCCAGCAGTACTTGTTAATATAGAGGCTCGTTGGTTTGTATTCTCCACCTGCAATAGCCGCATTAAAGAATCTTACATAATAATCCTCGTACCCATGTTTCCATAAACGATCATCCTCGCCACTATAGCAAGAGATTATAGAGTTTGGCCTTCTTTGGGTATTGTTTATGAACAGTTTACCATTGTAGTCCCAAAACTCTGCATAATAAACACTTCCATCAATCTCATAAGTAAACGAAAAATCACCGATACTGTTTTTGGGGCATAATCCCGAAATTATCTTAAATATAATACTAATAACTTCAAGAAGATTGCTTTTCCCTGAGCCATTGAGGCCAATCAGAGCAATATAGGCATTGCTTTTCTCAAAGTTGTAAGTACCAGAGAGATTCTTGTACTTTTTTATATATAAACTCTTTAGCTTCATACCTAATCAAAAATTTTATGTTCGAACGACGAAAGAGCCTTTCTCTCCAATAATGCAATGTCTTTTTCATCTTGCTTCGCTTCTAAGTACATTTTATCAAGCGATGATACAATTTCATCTTGCACTTTAGTTGGTGGCACCACAATTGGAATTTTACATATTTTGTCCTGATTTACTATTGGTAGTGTTGTTTTTGATTGATCAGCCGTTGTTATATCTCTATTATGTAACAAATAATAATATACATACTCTGGATTTATCATGCTACTATCAATAGTAAAACCAGTAATTTGTTGATTAGAAGAAACTATCTCATCCTTTACGATACCTACTTTACCCACTGTAGAGCCAATGCCGACAAACAATATGTCTCCTTTATGATAAACCCTGGCCTTCTTGTCATCAATAGCAATATCAGTGATTGTTCTCGACGAATACTCCAAATATTTATCGTTGCCTAAATCTGCTGGCGTAAAGAACTTTACATCACCATCAAAATATTCAGGATGCGAGGTTGGAGGTGTTGTCCCTGTTGAAATATGCATAATAAACTTTCCTAAGTTTTCAATCCGATACTTACTTTCTATTGCGTAAGTATCCACAAGAGCATCCCATCTACTACCAGTATCTGTCAAATGAATAAATTGCAAAAGAGATTCCGATTCTTGGGACACTCTCTGTTTGATCCCAAGTATGTTGCAAATTAACTTTTGGGCATCATCTGCTAAAGTTTTGATTTTATATTCCTTTCGTATAGCAGATTCCATATGTGTATTATAATCATCCAGGATCAATTTCTGTTCCTCAATACTTGGCAGAGGAATCTGCTGATTGAGGAAAGCATCAATGTCAATACGCTTACGGTTTGTCGTTCCGCTACTACATTTACGGGCAAACTCAATAAACTTCTCAGTTGTTGATACAAGAACCAAGAACTGGGGGATTATCTTTGATGTATCAACATCAAATACTGGGAAATCATTGGTTACGATAGCGTCATCCAGCTTTTCAGGAACGATGCCATAGGCACCGTTACGTGCATCAATCTTTGACATGATAAACTGTCCGGCATGAACAACATGCTGGCGCTTAGTACCAATTTTAGAACCTAATATGGTTTCACCATTATTTCTTGGAACAACACCTCCATTATTTATTTTGATGGTTACCTGCTTGTATTCAACATCATCTTCGACTTCAATGATGTCTTTGCTCTTAACGAGAAATTCCCCAATCTTTGCCATTGGATATTTCTTTGTGAAGCCAAGATCTTCTTCATCAGCATACTGGACACTCCAATTGGGAATGTCCTTATAGTTTGCAAGATGTAGATACTTATATATCATATTTACCATGTCGTACTAATCTTTACCATAAAACACCTCAGGTTCGCTGGCCATACCATCAAACTCTCGAATACGAGTCATGCCACCATCATTATATTGATATGATGTTTTCGCATTTCGTTTATTCCAAAGATTGTTTTCTTTACGGTATTTGGTAAATTCTTCTAATAGAGGATCTAAATCATTCTCAATCTTTATACCAATAGAGTTGATGCCAGCACGCTTAATGTCTGCGATAGGAATGACGTAGTCAAAACGTTGCTTAATCAACGCCTTCGCTTCTGACTCTATAGTAGCTTCAATTTCTTTCTTCCTTGTTCGAAGAGTCTTCTTCTCTGCAGCAGGCAATGCCTCCTTTCCTCGTTTAGCCAATTCTGTTTCTATCGAAAATAACTCATCGATATATTTCTCTCGTACTTCTGCAAATGCTTTATCTTTTATACCATTGTATTGCGCCTGTTCTTCTTCCGTAAAACGCTTGAAGAACATGAGGCTTGGTTTAACTGTTGCACCAGCAGCCATAAATACATCCTGTGGAATGGAAACAATCAGCAGTATTTTTGCTCTTCCCTCAAAGTATTCTCGTACATTCTGCAAGTTGGTATTATTCAACACACCTTCTGGCAGAACAATGCCTAAACGTCCTCCAGGTTTAAGCAAATTCAAGCAACGATCGATAAATAAGACTTCTGTAAGACCGCTCATCTTGCCAACTCCGAATTGATCAAGAAGAGATTCGCCAATATGGTCATTAACCTGTTTTAGCGCAGTAAGATATTCCTCGCCATATCGCTTGACATAAGCTTTGATTTTAGTCTCGTCTGTAAATTTATCAGCCTCAGTGATTTTAATATCTTTATCTACACGAGCACCAAATGGGGGATTTGTAAGGATAACATCAAATCGACCATCCCAAATGCCATTGACGTTTAGAAGACCGTCATGATGATGTACTCCACCATGACCGTCGCCATGCATAATCATATTCATTTTCGCAGTACGAGCCATACGTGGGTTTGCATCTGTGCCATAAATGCAGTCGAAAGATAAGCTGCGTAATCTTCCTTTCGCATTATTGACATCCACCTCGAAATTCATTTTTGAGAATGCATCAGAAACCATTGCATCTATAGCTTCTTGCTCTTTAGGTTTCAGATCATCATAATTATCCGGTATGAGTTGCTTCTTAACTTCTTCTTTACGTTGTTCTAATTCGGATTCTATCTGCTCACGTACATACTCAAAAGCTCGAATCAAGAAACCGCCACTACCACAGCATGGGTCACAAATATATTCACCCTCCTGAGGATCAAGAACTGACACCATAAACTCTACGATGGTTCGTGGCGTAAAGAATTGGCCTAATTCCCCGCGGAATGTACGCCCCAAGAACTTTTCGAATGCAATACCCTTGACATCATCAGATGTAGTTGAGAGATTATAGACCTGAAGTTCCTCGACAATCTTTTCGAAACTTGTCTCTCGAATTCGGATAGTTTCATTTGGATCAAACAGATTGTCTTTTGAAAAATCTTCCTTAGTTTTCTCAAACAAGAATTGATAAAACTCTGGAGCATCCTTTGATTTCATGCTGTTATAAGCTTCTTTAAGTTTTACAAATGCATCCTTCGAGAAAATCTGAGTGCCTGTATTATCCCGCTCGTAACGAATTTTAACAAAGAGAATTTTACTAATTTCGTCAAAAGCAGCCTCTGGAGATAGTTTGTCGTTATTTCGAATGATATTATGGCACTTATAAAGTAGACGAGAGAACTCGTCTCTGGTGAATGCTTTCGTCTGATTCAATAATTCTTTCACCTTCTTCGCATCTGTTGCAATCTCTGCACTAGGAATATCAACAATCTCCTCAAGTTTCTTAGGCAGTTCTCCTTTTGCAACTTTAAACACACGTGTCTCCTTAAGGTTGGTTGTAACAAAAAAATCCGCGCCAGCCCATGCTGCATAGTTATAGCCTTGATAATAATCTTCCTTGCGAATAGTGACAGTTTCCGCTTTACATTCAACCACAATAAAGGCACTTTTACTGTCCGCCTTGTCTTTAGCTGATTTCCAAATAACAATATCGGCACGTGCAGCACCTTGACCACGTTGAGAGTTCGTTACCTTCAGCTCCTGATCCATTTGCTTTAGGTCATAGCCATAGCTATCCACCAATCGGCAGATGTACCTTTGGCGAACCTCCTCTTCAGGTTTCACAACTAACCACTTATCTTTAAGCGGAGCATATATCTTATTGTCTTTTATTTGTATTTCCATATCGCGATTGTTATTTGGGCATTTAGCCTAACATTTTTGTAGATTCTTATTTCTTCGGCCTTTCTATCACCATATATTTGGCCCCACATTTTACGAGTGTGCCCCAACCGTACGGACAGTTATCACGCAGGTAGACGGATTGCCCGGTAATGGTTTTGTCATTCTTATCATCGTGTGATTCGAAAGAGTAAAAGACAAGTGTAACGTACATGCCATTGAGGTCAGGATCTTCTTCCACCCAGTAATTGTCATCGGTGCAGTCGAGCCATTTGTATGTCACTATCTTCTTCGCTTCTAGCTCTGCTATCGCAAATCTTTCTGCAGCATCGGGAAGCAACTCTGTCAACTTGCGACTATATTCCTTGCATAGAGATTTCGTTGTTTTCTTATCTGTTAGCTGTTTCACTTCAGCATCATATTGGCGCATTACGCTTTTAGCCTCTTTGAGAAGATTACGAGAGATTGGCTCGAAGTTGCTGAACTTACCATCGCAAGCAACCATAGGGAATCGACGCTGAGCATTGAGACCGTTTTCGTCAAGCGAGTACCATGTTACGATACAGAAATCTTTATTCCCAGTGCCTCCTTCCACTTCGTTTACTTCCATGAAAACGAGTGGGTGCGGAGCCATTTTTACAAAGGCATCGCCTTTCTTGAAACGCGCTGTAGATTTTGATGCTATTTTATCCATAATACCTGTTACTTAATTATGTCCTCATCTTGCCCTATTTCAGATGACCGAACTCTTCTTGCCTTACCAACTCCTGCACAGGCACTTCAAGCGCATTGGCTATTGCTATGAGTGCTTCAAGGCTTGGCTGGGTGGTATTGGTCACCCATTTGGAAATAGTTGCCTGATCCTTTCCAAGCTTATCTGCCAACCACTTGTTATTAAGGTCGTGCTCCGCAAGAACGATTCTTATTCGATTCAATTTTGCCATAATATCTTTTTTCAATCGTAATCAGTGATTCAACTAAAGTCTGCATCATTTGCAAAGCGAAGGCCTTCTGCTGTTTCATGCTCAAATGATGCGCCCTTGGATTGATAGTTTTCTCCTTGTTGGATTTGCCATTCTTGATAGGTTGTTGCGGTGAAATCGTTTTCGTGAGTAACGATATATTCTTCCCAAAACTTATCTGGATCAATGGCATCCCCGTATTCGTCCACCAATATCCAATCCTCCGAATGAATAAATGCTAAAATAGAATCCTTTCTTTCTTGATAGAACAGAGGATTAGGGGCAAATAAGAATTTCCACCCGCGTGTGTATTTCCCGATATGGACCTCTTCATATATTTGTTGACGTAATGAGTCTATGTCTTCATCCAAAGACCAGTCTGCCGCTCCTGGACAACGACCAACATCATCCTTGATGGAATCAATCCTTTGCTGATATTGCTTGGCTATTAAGTCCATCAATTCTTTCTTGCGCTCCGCTTTCGGAATCTTTCGCATGTATATGTTTGTACCCATATCCGAATTGTTGAATTACTGTATATCTTATGAACGTGACGTTCTTCAAAACTCACAACTTTAGGTCACAAAGATACTAAAAACAATTCAAGAAATAGACAAAAATATGCTTAATTTTTATTATTTGAGGTGAAATTTTGATGATTTTATCAAGTATTTGACTCTAAATATGGCAAAAAGTGGGTGTGAATGTACGATGAATAGAAGTCCTTCATCTGAGAATAATTTAATTTGCCTGTAATTTGCTGGCAACTTGCTAAAAGCAGGAATAAGGACGCTTTGTTTTGATAAAAGCGACTGATACACAGTGTAATACGCTATTGACTTTAACTTGCCGGTAACTTGCTGGCAATTTGCTGGAGAAAGAAAACGATATAGACGTTTGGTTCGGGGATGGTCTCAAAACACCCATACGACAGAAACAGACGAAAAACATATAAATTGTCGATTTAAGTACGAATTTTGCGAGGAAATAGCAAAATTCAAACTTAAAACATTGTTAGAGCTCGATTTGGACATTAGTCTCTTTGGTCAGCAATCGGCAAAGTAAGGACTATTTGTGAGACGCGTCTCACTTTTTCCTTTAGTGTCTATAGAGTAAGAGCAGCCTGAGCCGTTCAGACAGAACGTCATTTACGCAAGTGTGTGATTCTTATTATTATTTGCCAACTTGGATTACAATTTCTATTGATAAATGTTAAAAATACGAGTAGTTTGCTGTATTTTTAGAGCTAAACCTTGGTAAAATTAAATTTAATTGCTAATTTTGCAGAAATTCTACAAAATCACGTCCGAAATGATACTCAAAATCGAATTTGGAAACTTCTTCTCTATCCGAGATAGGGTAAGGATTGATTTCAGAGCAGCAAGCATCAATACAGCTCTTGCAAAAGAGTTGAGTCATAATGTGATGGAATGGAAAGGTGTGCCTGTACTTAAAACCGTTGGTTTGTTTGGCCCTAATGCTTCAGGCAAATCGAACATTCTGAAAGCTATTACATTCTGCTGTAGAATGATTCTGGAGTCCCACCTTCATAACGAGGGAGTGACATTCAACTTTGAACCATTCAAATTTGATGGTTGGCAGAATAAGACAAGCAAATTCCTTATTGATTTTGTTTGCGAAGATGTAGAATACGAATACGCTTTTGAACTAACTCGTGAGCGCATCGTCAGTGAAAGTTTGTATCATTATCCTGTTGGCAGACGAGCAAAGATATTTGTTCGTGACGCTGACGGAAAGTATAGCTTTGGTACAGGCGCGATGGTAAAGCCTTCGGATGTAGTTACAAATACCAGCGAAAAGAATCTTTTCCTAAGTCGCGCTAGTTCCATGAATCGTGATATTGCTCAAAAGCTTTATCGCTATTTCATGAACCAATTCCTACTTGGACTTGTAAATGTGAATGATGTGATGGTGCTAGATAGTTTCAATGCCTACAAGAAGGTGATACTCAAAGCACTTGAAATATGTGATACGGATATCACTGATATTGAGGCAAGGAAAGAGCAAATGCCAGCACCAGTTGTTGTGCCAGGACAAACAGAATTATCATATAAGCTGGTGGATGTACTTCGATTCAAGACATTCCATCGTGACCAGAAGAATATCATGTTCGACATGGATATGGAAGAATCTAACGGCACAAGAAAACTGTTCCAGATTCTGATACGTCTATTGGATGTGGTGAAGAACAAGAAGAGCATCATGATGGATGAGTTCGACATGGGACTTCACACTCGTCTGGCTGATTTTATCCTCGACTTGATTCACGCTTCTGAGAACAGTCAGCTGTTGTTCACATCCCATAACACGAACCTTATCGATGTCAAACGACTGAGACGCGACCAGATTGTTTTTGTCAACAAGTCGGAGCAAGGCGCAACGGAAGTGTATTCATTATATGACTTCAAGGATTTCCGTGAGAACATGGATGCCGAAAAGGGATATATACAAGGACGCTTTGATGCAGTTCCTTATGTTGATTCTTCGGTGTCAAGTATCAAACAATTATTGGAAGGTTGATTATGGCAAGCAAAAGAGAACCATCTCCATCCCTACGGATGCGGAAAATCGCCCTTGTCATTTGCGAGGGCGAGACAGAGGTCTGCTATATCAACCTTCTGAAATCGTGGTATAAGTCTCCTATCAGAATCGTTTCGCACATAGAAGGGACAAAGATTACGCCATCATTGGTTGAGAAGCGCACAAAGGAGCTTAAAATCTCACAATGGGACAAAGTCCACACATTCTTGATGTATGACATGGATGTTCAAGCCATCAATGAGAAACTACGTAAATGCAAAGCGGAAATGCTGCTAAGCAATCCTTGTTTTGAAATATGGTTGCTCCTTCATGCTAAAGACCAAAAGGCTGCAATCGAAACAGATGCCCTCATCAAAGAGTTAAAGAAAAGTGCTCCAGTATGGAAGAACTACAACAAATCCGCTTTCACAGATACGCAAAAGTCCTTCTTGAACAACAATACGGATGTAGCTGTTGCCAGAGCAAAGAAATTACCTGAGTTTCTGAATCCATCCACAGGTATCTACAAATTGATTGAAATGCTGAAAGGAAATGCACGATAGTGCCTAAAAGCGTAGGTTGCCTTCAATGATGGTTTCGCAGTTGGATCATTACGAAAATTATGGGTTAATTCAATGGAAATAAATAACAATATTGATATTTCTGCAGAAGAATTACTTTCTTTGCTGAAGCAACAAATAGACTTTCTTGAAAGTCAAATGGCGGAAAGATGCGGTATGAAATTATATAAATCGGCCGATGGTTTTACACAAGAGGAAATATATGAGTATGCTGGTGCTAAGGATTGTGTTGCGACATTGACTTTGAATCAAGAATCTGCGAAACTATATGGGGATTCATTGACGGTAGTGTTTGTGTATCACCAAAAAGAAAGAATGGCTCTTGAAAAAGATAGGATAGCTCTCAATGATATATCCAACGTTAAAGCAAAAGAACTTTTGGGAAAGTTAGACGGAAGTCTGTATGATCAGCTTCTTAAAGATGGTATTCCGACAAAGGATATAGTTGAAATGCTGGTGGGGCCAGCATCAGAGGAGAATAACACTTATGCTAGTCCTCTTTTGCGCAAGCCTAAGGTGCTGGAGATTCCTTTTGAGGGTGAAGGCAATGGTGACGATATCTATTTTATGTTTGGAGCCTTGTGTCACTTTATTGCTGACGGAATAGAATTGACTCCAGAAGAACATAATGAATACCTTGCCTATAAGATTGTTTTGGAACGTGAGAAACTGACTGAAAAAGAAAGAGAGGAAATCTTTGATAAGAACGGAACAATTGTTAATCAAGAAGTCGGCTATTTCTGGTTATTGTGGAAGAAAGAAACTGGTAAGCTGACAGAGAAAAACAAAACAGACCTAATGCAATTGTCCCAAAACAGAATCGCTAATCGTTTCGGTTTGGCTGATAAAGAGCTACAAAACATGGGATTAAGTTTTGAAAAGTTAGTAAAGACTTATCCTGAAAAGGCAGCTCTGTTGTTTTCAAAGATTGTCAATTTTCATGAACATCGCTATAATGTGGTTGGTAAGCATCTGCTCTATATGAGTTTTGAATCGTTTCTGCACATCTACCTTCGTCATGTGAAAGAGCTTGCTGTTGAGAATCAGTTTAGTGAAAGAAGTAAATTTCAATTGGCAGAAAAGGATTTGAAAGCTACCATGGATATTGTCTTAGGTGCTCTGAATGATGAGTATCAAGCATATAAAGACGAACATCCTAACAACAGATTCTTTCGGAAAGGGAATATGGCATATTATTACAATGGAGACTATTATGATATTGACATTTTACCAGATGGCCAAATTGGTAGCTTCTATAAACGTATTGACAAATAGAATTCAAGCGCCCAAATACAAACAAAAGCAAATGTAATCGCATGGAACAATCCATGAAACTTTTAAAGACTATCGGTGGTTATAGCACTGTGGTTCCACCTCTTCCCATTCCGAACAGAGAAGTTAAACACAGTTGCACCAATGGTACTGAAAAATCGGGAGAGTAGGTTGCTGCCATATAAAGTCTTCGTCCAAAAAAGCGGATCAATGACGTTAAACTTAAGTGATGCTTATTAAAATTATAAATTTACATTATGATAGTTTTTAAGATCAATAAAAGCGGAGTGTAGATTTGCCTTTTTAATAAGAAGGCAAGTTCTACCAAGACCATCCACCTCGCGTGGAATGTTATTGTTAATGCAGTAATCCTAATTGTGGACGTTGCGTAGTTTCTTGCAGCTCCTACACCCTTTGGGGCAATTTCAGTAGTAACAGATATAGTCGGTTTGATACCCGATATAAGGAACCTCAGTAACCAATAAGGTCTTCAAAAAAATCCTTGGGAGCGTGGTAAACTCCCAAGGTGCTTTTAAAATAAAAATATATATGCAATGAAGTAGGACTTGATATTATTCCAAAGGAAAACTCAGGAACAATTATAGAAAGTGTTATGTGGCACGTCTTTCTCCATTTACCATTTCATTGCCATTTCTGTATTCCATAACCAAACCAAATCAAGAAAATGTATAGATTCAAGATAGAAGTGCAACGCTTCAGTCCCTCCATAGCTCATGTAGCGTAGCGTAATGGGCTATGGAGGGACACCGCTTCGAATGACAGGAGAGTTGACAGGCAATACAAAAAAATAAAGGAGACACCGCTGTGTCTCCAAAGATTAAACTAACTTTGTATTGTCTATGTACAGTCATTTAATCCGTGAGCAAAGGTACGCAATTTTTGCGTTAAAACAAAAAGGAAAGAGCAATGCTGAAATAGCAAGGACGATAAAAGTCTCTCCTTCCACCATCAGCCGCGAGTTGAGGCGCAACCTCACACCGCGCGGCAAGTACATATGGACCAAGGCGCAGGTTATGGCTGAGGCGCGGAAACGCCGCAGTCCTGGAAACAGAGCCGTTGCAGACACCCTTAGATGGCGTGTGGAGCAGTATATACGTCAGGAGCAATGGTCTCCCAAACAAATATCAGGCTTCCTCAGGCTTGAAGGTGTAAGCATATCGCATGAGACGATATACAGGATGATACGTTCCAACAAGAGCGGGGAACTCGCGAGAAACAGCCGTCATAAGATGAAATACAAGCACAAGGCTACGCATGTCCGTCAGACAAAGGCAACCAACATCAGAAACCGCACAAGCATACACGAACGCCCAAAAGAGGCGGACGGCAAACGGTTCGGCGACTGGGAGATGGATCTGATAGTTGACAAGGACAATAACGCCATACTCACAATGATAGAACGCAGCACGAACTTCCTGCTTATGGAGAAGTTGAGACACGGGAAGAAGGCAAAGCCTCTGGCAAAGGCCGTATACAGACTGCTGCTACCGTATAAAGGAGAAGGACTGAAGACAATGACGACAGACAACGGGAGCGAGTTTGCCGAGCATGAATGGATAACCAAGAAACTCGGTGTACCGGTATTCTTCACCGACTCATACTCTTCATGGCAGAAAGGGGCGGTGGAGAACACAAATAAGCTTATAAGGCAATATATACCAAAAAGGGACGGATATAAGTTCTATTACTGACAGGAGAATTGCGGTCATACAGGCTAAAATTAACCGAAGACCGAGAGAGAAACTAAAATTTTCTACACCCGTGAGAGAGTTTTACAAAAACTTTTCGTAATATTGCACTTGCTTGTTGACTCTTTAAATCAAGAAAATGGAACAACGATGTGACATTTTATGTGTTTTCTTTTGGTTATTTGGGGAGAAATATATACCTTTGCAATGATTTTGTAACATGTTGATTATCAATGGTTATTTTTGATTTTGCGACATGTGTGCAACATCCGGTGCTAACGCATTGATAGTCAGTTAGAGTCGTTTTCGAGGAGGTCAAATGAGACGCATAAGTAAAGACATAACAAAACACTATCAGATAGCGTGTAACTCTCATTGAGCTACACGCTATTTGCATTTTTATGGCTCACGAATATTAAGTTTATTATAAGATAAATCATTACCGGTATAGGGTTCTCCAACAAAAGGGGGCTGATTACCTTGTAATCTGGTGCTAATCACCTTGTAATCAGGTGCTGTTTACATGGTAATCTGGTGCTGTTTACATGGTAATCTGGTGCAAATCACATTCATGGTCGTTTATCATTGACTATCAGACTGTTTGAAATATGAAAACAGTGCGGAAGAGGAAGTGTGGATGAAGGCGGAAGTAAGTTGGTGAAAAAGGTACTTAAAAACTACAAGAAGATTCCTTAATTTAAGTTGTTTTTTTCATTCAAACATGATGATTTATAAGGAAAATATGTACCTTTGCACTTGATGCCTCCACTATGTGACATTGCCGGCCGCGCCCGGAATCGTTAAACTATCATGGACTTTTATTATAATAGAGTATGCGTATAATAGGTAATTTGTTATGGTGGCTCTTCGGTGGACTCGAAGCTGCCCTCGGTTATTTCACGGGAAGTCTGGCTATGGCTGTCACCATCATAGGCATCCCTGTGGCGTTACAGACGTTTAAGATTGGCTTGCTGTGCCTGTGGCCTTTCGGGGCTGAGGTGAAGAATACAGAAAGTCCCACCGGCTGCATCCGCATTCCGCTGAACATTCTGTGGCTTGTCTTTGGCGGTTTGTGGGCATGGCTGATGCACGTCTTATTCGGAGTGCTGCTGTTTGTCACCGTAATCGGCATCCCCTTTGCCAAACAGCATTTCAAGATGGCGGGGCTGTCGCTCGCACCCTTCGGAAAAGATGTTGAACTGCATTTATAAAGGAAATGGAATTGCATGGCCAAAGGTAAGGACATGGAGCAACAATGAATAACATTCACGTTTTGTGACAGGCGGAATATGAACAAAAGAGAATACGCACAGGCCAACAAGGACTGGCTGGCAGCGAAGGCACAGGAAGCCGGGGTGAAGCCGCTGCCAAAAGGAATATATTATAAGGTGTTGGCGGAAGGCAAAGGCGACGGGAAGCATCCCGCGCCCCGCAGCATCATCACTGCCCATTACACCGGGCGGACCATCAACGGCAAACAGTTTGACAGCAGCCGCGGCGGTGTGCCGCTGGCCATCCGTCTCCGTGACCTTATCGACGGGTGGATTATCGCCATGCAGCAAATGTGTGTGGGCGACAAGTGGGAAGTGTATATCCCTGCCGAGATGGGCTATGGCAAGTTCTCGCAGCCGGGCATCCCCGCAGGCTCGACACTCATCTTCGAGATTGAACTGCTGGGAATAGCTTAAGAAAAGAAGTTTGCCGACATTTCTCGGCAATCACAACTTTTGGGCAGGGAAATACACCTGCAATCACTCTCCCACTTCACCATAATCCACCATTACTTCCACTCCTCTTTTTCCGTCCACGCACCATTTCCCGTCCCAACTTCGGTACGGAACGAGGCTATTGCCTTTTTGAGTTACCTTCACGGGCTTATGTTCTAAAATGTACGTCACGTCCTCCGACAATCCGCGCAGGTATGACGCCACCTCCGCAAAGGTACCAATCCACAGTATTCCTACGCTCTGCATGCTCTTAGCCCATTCAAGGTGACGCCACAGGACGTTCTCATCCGCAAAATGGTCATAGCCTATGCTTATGCCGTGTGTCATGCCCACAGCCCACGTTCCGTTGTCAATGGCACGCAGCAGCCACCTTTCAAGATTGCCGTCAGCAGCCATTCGTGTGCCACCTACCGACAGTTGTTCCGTGCGTGTGGCCATGATGCCTTTATGCGCCTCCACATAGCGCACGATGCTATCCGTCTTACTGTTTCCGGGATAAGCCAGAGTATGCGGATGGTAACCGGTGTTGACGAATATAACACTGTCGTTCAGCTCTATCTCCCTGCCGATTTCTCTACGCGACAGTTTCTTGAAGTTAGTGTGTGTATAACTATGGCTTGCTATCTCATGGCCGTGGTCGCCCAGCGTCTTCACCTGTCCCCACGTCATCGGTGCCGCATCGCGCATACTTTTCCGCTGCTCTATCACACGTCCTATAATCCAGAATGTGCCCTTTATGCCCAACGAGTCCATTCGTGGCATTACCTTAGTGCAATGTTCTTCCAACCCGTCGTCGAAGGTGTAGGAGACCGCAGCCTTGGCGTTATGCCAGTATCTGGCCACCGGCAGCGACTTGGAGGTTTCCGCCGCATTACCGGACGCCAATCCTCCAAGCCACCAAAGTGCCAGCATAACCCATTTACTTGAATTCCAAATACCAGTTTCTTTCATCTGCCAGATTCCTTGTTGGATTTTTGAATGACAGTTTGTCAGCAAGCCATCTTGACCCTTCTCCCGCCTGAGCGGCATTGCGATGCCGTGCCATACGGCAGAGGTCCGTGAAGCGCACACCCTCAAAAGCGAACTCCATGGCATACTCGTCACACAGTATCTCTTCCATGGCATTGATCGTGTCCTGCCTTGTCACCAACACAGAAGCACGCTCCTTCAAAACCGCATCATACTGATATGGCGAAAACACGCCGTTGGTATAACCGCAACCATGCTTGTGTATGCCGTAGGCAACCTTTGTCTGCGATGAACCTGCCGGCGGATCAAAGACAGAAATGTTCTCCGCGGACAACAAGGCCAGTTCCCCCTGTAAGGCAGCTTTAGACCTGTCAGACAGGTAAGGGACTGACAGCAGCTGCCGGTCTATGCCGTCTTTCAATATGGCAAACGCTATGTCCGAATATCCCATGCGGTTCAATGCCTCCGCCAAATGCAAGTAAACAGTAGTAGTGCGATACAGAACAATATTCGCATTGTTATATTTCCGCATCATCGGCAGTCCCGTAGTTACATCGCCTTCCATGTCCTCGTCAGCACCTTTTGTCAATGTAGCGGCACGACGCATATCACCCATCTTGACACTCTTCACTGTTGTACCGAAAGCATCCGTCGCATAGTAGTATTCAGAAGAATCTGCCATCGTGGTATATACCGCTGACGGCGCTATCTGTATTGCGTCAATATACAGGCTGTCCCTTGATGTGGCATAATAATTATAACCGAAGAGTCTTGGAATCCTTGTCACTGTCCCTCTAAGGCGGTTGACTGACATCGGGATATAGGTCACTATGTCATCAGTGGCATTGTTAGAGAAAAAGGAGTTCCACGATGTTCCGGAGGCAGCATTAAAGTCCGTTGGCAGGATAAAGTCCGGATTCCATTGGGACAACTGCACGCTCGCCGTCCTGTTACCTGTTGTTAGTTTCTTCGCCAGTATATAGTCTATATAATGCTGTGCGGCACGCTCGTACTGCCCATCCTCCAAATACATCTCGCCAAGAATCACGTCAACAGGAATGAAACACAGACTTGACAATACCGTCTTCGCCTGCCCCAAGTTAGTGTTACCGCACGGTATGCTACCATAGTCCGGTACACTGAACCCCGCATATTGTTCAAGGTCAGGTGCAAGCCTGCTGACTATTTCATGCAGATCCAGCATCGGGTACGAGCCGTTCTCCATGTCACTTATATTCGTCAGCGGCGTTGTAATGAACGGCACCTCCCCATAATTACGCGCCAGCATGAGGTAAGCCCACGCCCTGAACGCCTTTACGGCGGCATATTCCTTCATCACCACATTGGTGGAACCGGTCATAAGCGTGGTATCACGGTGAGCAATGTAATAGTTACAATTATTTATCACCGCATAATACTCCGCAGCAGAGCAATACTCATTGCCCGCAGATGCAGAGAAGTCCGCTATTTGTCTCAAGCTCTCGCTGCTGTAATAAGTTGTTGTCGCAAGGTCTCCCCGCATCTCACCCGTTATCACATACTGGTCCGCCAGCTGCTGCATACACTGCATTATGCCGTATGCCATAAACATAGAGTCCGTCTTCTGCGACAGATCTTTATCCGTCAAGTCACGTGTGCCGTCCGTCTCCATAAGGTCAGAGCACGCCGTGATGCCTGCCAACACCGCAACAGCCATCAACACCTTCAACAGAAACCTATATTGTTTTTCCATAGTTTTTCTCTTTTTCTATTATTTATAACTTGTTATTTACAGACTCACCTTCACTCCCATGGTAAACGAACGGGAATGCGGCACGTTGCCTGCATCTATTCCCTGATACAAGACACTGCCGGAAACACTCATCTCCGGATCGCTGCCTGTGTAGCGAGTGATGGTAAACAGGTTGTTAGCCTCGCCCCATACACTCAGTCCTTGCAACCATGCCCATGATACAGGAACCGGCACGTTGTAGCTGATGCGCAGTGACTTCATCCTCAAATAAGACCCATCCTCTATCCAGCGGTCACTCATACGGTTGTTACCCATCGGATCACCGTATGCCAGACGCGGCTGATCCGTAACCTGCCCCTCATAACGCCAGCAGTCAGCCGTCCGCACCTGTTGGTTATAGAAGTTGCTGCCGGCATTGAGTACGCTGCGCTGATAGTTGTAGATGTCGTTGCCAACTGAATACGTAAACAACACGTTCAACGCAAACCTCTTCCATCCGGCATTCACAAACACGTTACCATAGATATCCGGATTGGGGTCGCCAATCACCGCTTTGTCCACAGATGAGATGATACCGTCACCATCCTTATCTACGAAATGCACGTCACCGGCACGGAAGTTCACCATCCTTCCCGTGTTATCCTTCATCTTCAAATATCCGTCAGCCGCGGCGGTAGCGGCATCCTGCTCCGTAGAGAACACTCCCAAGGTCTCGTAACCGTAGAACAATCCCACAGGACGGCCTACTGCCGTAAGCACATTATCTACCCCATATATGGAAGAAGTATAGTCGCCGTCAGGCAATGCCGTAATCTTGTTGTTGTAATGTCCCAATGACAAACCCGCCTCCACGTTCCAGTCACGCGTCACAACAGGCTTCACCGCCACATTAAGTTCACAACCCGTGTTGCGCAACTTGCCGCCATTGCTCCAATAATGGCCGATACCGCTTATGGAACTGTCAAACTGTTTCAGCGTAAGCAGGTTGTCGGTGTTATGCACATAATAGTCAAATCCCAACGACAGGCGGTTGTCAAAGAGGCACGCCTGCACGCCAAAATTCAGCTTGCGCGTAGTCTCCCATTGTATTCCGTCATTACCAATGTTGGACAGTTTCAGGCCTATGGCATTGTAATTAAACATGACAGATGACAAGGATGTGCGTGCGGCATAGTTGGCAATGTCGTCATTGCCGCTTATGTCATATCCCGCATTCACCCTCAGATAATTAACCCAGCTTGTCTTCGGGAACCATCTCTCGTTCGTAAGCACCCATCCTGCCTGCACACTTGGGAACAACGCCCATTTCAGTCCGAAGAGACCCAACCCCGATGCGTTCTCTCCAAAGCGGCTGTTGCTCTCTCCCACCAGCGAGAACGTCAGGAAATAACGTTTGGCATAGTCATAATCGGCGGACACATACGTACGCATGGCCTTCCATACATCCTCCACACCCGTCGCTGTCTGATAGCCGTTAGAGGCCGACAGTGCAGGACTCTTGTCATTCGTCTCGCCCGTATATTCCGTGGCAAGATTGTTATCCTCGTATGACGTATAGCTATATCTGAATCCGGCATACGCCTTCAGGGAATGAGGTCCGAAACTACGTTCGTAGCTAACAGTAGTGTTGCTCACCACATTACTCTCGTTGGAGAACAGCGAACCCACCTTGCTCGTCACCGTACCAAGCTCCGGTATGTCAAACTCCGGCACCCCCGTGTAAGGACGGAAGTAGCGCTGTGACATACGTCCCAGCTGATAACAGAACGATTCCGTAAGGTTAAAATAGCGTGACAACCGCAATGTCGGCTCCACCTTCACGTTGAACAACGTGTTCTCAAGGCGGTTCTTATTGTCATCCATGCCGTATTCCGTCAATGCCAGAGGGTTGGCAAGGGAATATCCTTTGCCCAACTGGCTGAACAAATCGTCCGCATCAGACAGCAACGAAGAGTAACCGCCTATGATGGCGTTATACTGATAAGGGTACAGCAACGGCGACTTGATGAGCGACAGGAACGTCGGCGAAGTCACGGTAGCGGAAGTCCTGTCCTCGGCTATGCCGTCATCAAACACATCATAGCTCACCCTTGAGATGGAAATGTCAAACTTTGTCTTCAGGTTCCACAATATATCTATGTCCGAGTTGAACCTCACGTTCATCCTGCTCATGCCATTGCCCACAGCCGTTGACTCCGCATCGGAGTAGCCTACGGAGAGGTTATACATTCCTATGTTGTCACCGCCCTGCACATTCAGCGAATACTGCTGTGTCAAAGCATTGCGGTACGTATAGTCCGTCCAGTCCGTGTCATTATGGTACGTATGATAATAATACCCGTTCGGGTCATCGTTAAGGAAACGCAAGTTCCCCGCATTTCCGCCACCCGGCATGGTTGAAATCATGTCAACGGCATACGTGCGGTACTGGCTCGCGTTCATCATCGTCGGAAGCACAGGCACTGCCGTCACCCCCACCGACAGTCCGGCGTCAATGCGCGTGGCCATGGAATGTCCGCGCTTAGTGGTAACGAGAACAACTCCCGCCGCTCCCCGCGCTCCATAAAGCGCAGTGGCGTTCTTCAGTATCTCCACTTTCTCTATATCGTCCGGCGATATGTTCGCAAGAATGTTGAGGAACTGCCCCGTGTGCAATGCAGTACGCGAACGCTGCATATCCTGTTCCACTCCGTCAACCACTATCAGCGGCTGCGCGTCGGCGTTAAGTGACGACAATCCCCTTATGAACATCGCCGCTCCCGCACCCGGAGTACCGGAGTGCAGCACTGTACGCATATCGCCGCCGGCAATGACAGAAAGGTCATTGTCTATCGTCATGCCTGTGGTGTGGCTTACGCTGCCGCCACCCTTGGCCGTATATTCCGTGTTCTCAGAATACATAGGACGGAACTTGTCACACAGCATTCTCACCGTCATTGCCACGGTAGTGTCGGCAGGCAGCGCCACCTGCTGGCTGATGAAGCCGGGAGTGTGGGCATACAAAGCCCTCGCATATTCAGGTACTTTTATGGCAAACCCGCCATCCTCGCCGCTCATGGCAGAATAACGCGCGTCTCCCAGCATCTGTATCTGCACGCCCGGAAGCGGCTTGCCCGTGGCCATATCCACAGCCTTGCCCTTGAACGTGGTCACCGCCACTTTATCACCAACAGGTTTCCGTAACCCGGAAGCAACCATCTTCGGGGCATCCTCCTCGCCATACTCTTCTTCCTCGTCCTGCGCAAACGTGCAAACAGGCAGAGACAGCATACACAGCAAGAGACCTGCATTCAGTAAATATCGGGTACTTATTCCCGTTCTTATATTGTCAAAGATATTCATGTCTGTAATGATTTATTGGTTTCTACTGTATTACCGGACGCAGGAACACCGCCGCTATTCTCAGTTCACGGTCAAAGGCGTTCAGCTCGTTCTTGTCAAAGATGTTCTTTATGTACGACTTTATCTCCAATGTGGGATAATAACTGCCTATGCCCCGGTAGCACACGGGGAACGTCACCTGTCCCAACGAGATATAATCCACCTGTTCCGTGTTGCTGACGAAGTAGGTGTTGCCGTCAGGTGCCGTCAGTTTAACAGTCTTCAAGGCTCTCTTGGCGTCGCTGTACGTCACGGTAGCGGTGAACTTGTTGGGCTTCACCTCCCCCGCATAACCTTTCTTTATGTCGGCAGGCACTATCACGGCCACCACCTCATAGGCCGTTGAGAGCACATCCGGCAAATAGAAGTACACATCCGGCAGCGACACCGAGCCACTTGGCACAAGGTCAAGGTAACTCGCCACATACTCCTTTCCCTCGCCCAGTTCTTCCTCACTGACGCGCACTACTTCCGGCACGGCGCTGAGAGTGCGCGCACGCAGGTTGCTTCTGTTCCCCGCCACTATAATGTCCGGTGCCCAGACATTGGGCGAGAAAGCAAGACTGTCCACTATGTGCGCCATGCCGTTACTCATGCGCTCCACTTCAAGCGTGCGCGACAGCATCTCCATGCCATTCCCCATTCCTACTGAACTTGTGGAGAAGAGCGAATCAACGGCAGGTTCCACGCCGCCGGCGAGCCATCTGTTCAGCCTGTGGTTGTTATTGAAGAACATATTGGATATTATGACATTGCGTGTCATTGAGTCACAATACAGCGCAGCGTCCACATTGCAGGTCTTTGTCTTTATCTGGTTGGCCACGCTGAAATCCTGCGCCGCCGTCTTCGCCACATAGTTAAAATAAGGCCGTATGCACTTGCAGGCTTTCTTCCAAGCGTCATCGGTAGGCAGCAGGGCCGTATAGCTGCTGTCCTCCCTGTTGACGTAAGCGTTCAGACGTCTGAACAAAGAGTTGCCTGTTATCATCACCGAGTCGATGTACGTCTGCTTGCCGCCCACTACCGGTCCCGGAACACTTGCGTTCTCATCCAGCCTCACCGTCTCAAACTTCTTGTAGTACCGTTGCACGGAGTCGATGCCGGTGGCAGTGGTGATATACTCGTACAGGTTAGGATAGAACTTCTGCCTGCCGTCTATTATATGTATGCTGCCGTTGCTGCCCGGCGCATTCAGTTTCAGCACAGCCTGCTCACCGAACATCTGGGGCGTAAAGTCAAACGACTTGGAGTTAAGCGTCTGTATGCGCTTCCGCTCCCCGTTTTTCAGGTTATGGCGGTAAAACGCCACATGATTCTTCACGAAACGGTTAAGCAGGTTTTCCTTTGTCTCGCCGGCCAAGGCGTCAACGTCAAACGTTCCGTTCTGCGGTGCCCATACAGTATATACCTTTGAGCTCTGCAACTCTTCGGCGAACCCTGCCCGCTCTATTATGGAAGCGAAGTCAGACAGTTCCGCCGTGCCGCATATATTCTCCCACACCGTGTTGCCCATTCCCTGCAAGGACTGGTCAGGCATGGAGTTATAATCGTCACGCTCCGAGCATGAGACCGCCAGCATTACCAGCAACGCCGGCATGAGGCCTTTTGTCTTTCCGTATATTTTCATAGTCATTTTTTGTGGTTTAATTGTTTTATTATTTGGCGATTAGCCTTTCTGTGAAAGAGGGGCTGCCGTAAGGCGAAAACAAACAGGTGCTGATTACCGTGTAAAAGCAACCTGATTACAGTGTGATCAGCACCCTTTTACGGGGTAATCAGCACCTGTTTGCGGACGGCCTTGTTTCATGCGGCCTCCCGCCTGTCGGTTTCACGCGTCAGAACATATCCTCCGAATACTGCGTATTGCCTGTCACCGTGGTCGGCGCAAACTCTACATAGTCAACTTGGAATATTCCCGAGGTGTTGTCAGGCAGCACGCTCTTCACCCTCAGCCAATAGTCCTTCTGCTCGAAAGACTGGTTGATTATTATGCGCCGCATGGTAAGGTGATACGTGTCACCGTCCGCACCCCACCGTGCGTTGATGGTTCCTCCCTTACAGTCGTATGTCAGCGGTCCGCGCATGAAGCCGCGCGCCTTCAGCGCTTCGTCGGTGGCCACGCCCTTGTCCTCTTCCTGCCGCGGGAAAGTCCAGCGTATGCTTGGCGCCTCGGCAAAGTCCAGACGCAGGTCGATAGGAATATCTACCGCCTGCATATCGGCAATCTCGCTGCTCGTACCGAGATAGAACTGCATCATGCCGCCATGGTCCGTAACCGACGGATAGCAGATGCGCAGCTCGTAGTTGCCGGCAGGTACGGGCGGAAGTTTCACCGCAAGGTCATACACACCGTTGCCGCGCAACGCGTCACCCTGATACAACAGGTAGTCACCCGTGTCATAGAAATTATAGTCCAGCTTAGTGGTGGTATTGTAGATGCGTATGTTGTCGCAGTACTTGGAGCTCAGACGTGCGCGCGATGTGCTCTTGCCGCCGTTCCTGTTCTGCGCCTCCGCCTTTGACATCCACCGCAGTTCGTTGGTCATAAGCTCCGGTATGCAGGACATGATGTCAAACCTCATGCGCTCGTTCAGCACCTTCCTCGGAACAAAAGCCGTGTATTCCAGCAGTCCGTTAACCGGGTGTATGTATCCGTTTATCGGCAACAGCGTCGCGCCGCTGCCCAAGGTCACACCCTCTTCTTCAACCACGTGGATGTCGCCGAAGCCCTCCACCTCGTTGGTCAAAGTGTTGTTCGTCTGGTAACGGTTGATATACAGCTTGCCCTGCACCTGCCATATCTTCATCAATGTCTTAGGCAGCAGCGTCTCATAATATTCATAACACTCCGAACCCAGTTCGTGGGTATAGTGCCGGTCGATAATGAGGTACTCCCTCGGGATAGCCGCATTCAGTATATGATACCTGCACCACAGGTTCAGCACGTTGTAAGGATTGGTGAAATCCCTCTCGGTGCTTACCTCAATCCCCTGCCGGCGCATCCAGTCATACCAGCCGCCGTCAGTCTCCGCACAGTCGCCATACACGTCTATCGCATGCTGATACAGGTCTTCAAGGGAGTTGATGTCATTCTCCCGCAGCACGTCATCCGTCTCCGCAAAGATGGTATAGCCAATCTTGCAGGTGGTGGGAGTCCACCATCCGCTTTCTTGTGTGGCAATGCCGAGGTCGCCCTTTTTCTCCGTCTGCATCAGTTCCTCGTCCAGCCCGGTAGCCTTCAGCGCCTCGTAGAAGATGGTATATTCCTTGTGCATCTTCATCTCCTCAGCCATAGTCCTCTGCGAACGCGGAATAACCTTGTCGATGCCGTGCACATATCCGTTTGTCGTCTCGTTATCCTTGCTGATGATGGAAGAGGCCGCATTGAGCATGGTGCTTCCGGTTGTGGGGTCGATGGCCGCGCTTATGGTGCGTGACAGCATCATGGATATTGTTATGCCCTTGCTCATATCGACCGTGCTGACGTAGGAGTTGGACAGGTGGAACTTCGCAATATCCATGCACAGCGAGTCTGTCAAACCCGCCAGAGAGTTCTCCGTCATGCCGTTGTGCGGCAACGCCACGTTGTTCTCGTCATTATACAGCGAATCAACGTAAGCCGCAACGGCATCGTTAGTGGGAGCGAAACAGGTATATTGGCCGTAGCTTGACAACAGTTGCTCCATCTGCACACGCTCCAGGATGTATGTGAACGAGCTGTACTGCTCCGGCCTGTTCTTCAAGTAATCGGTGATAGTTTCACCTGTAAACGTGTAAAGGTTGCTCTCGTCCGGATCTTTCACGCAACCGGTCACGGCCATAAGGCATGGCAGCATCACGGCGGCAAGCCGGACAAGACGGCTTTTTACTATACTTCTAAACTTAACACTCATATATTTTCCTTTCTTTAATTGTTTTCACTGCAGCTAAATGGTGATGTGTTTCTGTACTTATATTCATAGTTCTTGTTTTTTCGTTAGAACATATCTTCAAGATACATATCATTGTCGGTCACCGTGGTCGGGGCGAACTCCACATAGTCCAAAGTGAAGATGCCCGAGGTATTTTCAGGCAATACGCTCTTCACTCTCAACCAGTAGTCCTTCTGCTCAAACCTCTGGCTTGTGATGATGCGGCGCATGGTGAGCGCATTGGTGTGCGCCTCATTGCCAAAACGCGCATTGTTCGACTCAGCATCATTAAATCCGTATGACATAGGGCCGCGCATGAAACCACGCGCTCTCAACGCCACATCAGACGCAAGGCCGAGATCCGGCTCATGCTTAGCATAAGTCCACCGTATGCTCGGCGCATTGTGGAAAGAAAGGCGGAGGTCAAGAGGTATGTCTATCGCCTGCATATCGGCTATCTCACTGCTCGTACCGAGATAGTACTGCATCATGCCGCCATGGCCGACACACGGATAGGCTATGCGCAACTCATACTCTCCCGCCGGCACAGGGGGCAGCTTTATCGCGAAGTCATACACACCGTTACCGCGCATCGCATCGGCCTGATAGTGCAGGTAGTCACCCGTATCCCAGAAATTGTAGTCAAACTTCGTGGTGGTGTTATAGAAACGGATATTGTCACAATACTTGGAACTCAAACGGGCACGTGATGTTGTCTTGCCGCCGTTCTTGTTTTGAGCCTCGGCTTTTGACATCCAGCGGAAACCGTTGGTGAGCATCTCGGGAAGAGTAGAGATTAGGTCTATCCTCATACGCTCGTTCAACACCTTTCTCGGCACGAAGTCCGTGTATTCCAACAGGTCGTTGATGGGATGGATATAGCCGTTAACAGGCAACAGGGTAGGCTTGTTTGCCAACGTAATACCTTCCTCCTCAACTACGTGTATGTCGCCGTAGCCCTCCACCTCGTTAGTCAGCGTGTTGTTGGTCTGATAACGGTTGATATAGAGTTTGCCCTGCACCTGCCATATTTTAAGAAGGGTCTTGGGCAGTATTGTTTCGTAATACTCGTAGCACTCGGCGCCGAACTCATGGGCATAGTGTCTGTCTATGATAAGATACTCGCGCGGGATGGCGGCATTCAGAATGTGATAGCGGCACCATAGGTTCAGCACGTTGTAAGGGTTGGTGTAGTCCCTATCAACACTTACCTCAACTTCTTGCAGCTTCATCCAGTCATACCATCCGTTGTCAGCGTCGGCACAGTCGCCATAAACGTCCACCGCATGCTGATAGAGGTCTTCAAAAGACTTTATGCCGTTACGTTCAAAGACATCGTCAGGCTCCGCGAAGATGGTATAGCCTATCTTGCAGGTGGTGGGAATCCACCAGCCGTTTTCCGGCACAGCCGTGCCAAGGTCTCCTTTTTTTTCCGTCTGGGTCAGTTCCTCATTCAGTCCGGTAGCCTTCAATGCCTCATAGAATATGTTGTATTCCTTGTGAAGCATCAGTTCCTCAGCTATCGGTTTCTGGGAACGGGGAATCACCTTGTCTATACCATGAATGTAGCCGTTTATGGTTTCGTTGTCCTTACTGATGATGGTGGATGCCTCATTAAGCATTGTGTTGCCGGTAGCGGGATCCAAAGCCGCGCTGATGGTACGTTCCAACATCATGGATACCGTAATGCCCTTACTCATATCTATCGTGCTGACGTAGGAGTTGGACAGGTGGAACTTCGCTATGTCCATGCACAGCGAGTCAGTAAGACCCGCCAGAGAGTTCTCCGTCATGCCGTTGTGCGGCAACTCTATGTTCTCCATGTCATTATACAGGGAGTCAATGTAAGCCGCAACGGCATCGTTAGTGGGCGCGAAGCAGGTGTACTGCCCGTAGCTGGCCAAAAGCTGTTCCATCTGAACACGCTCCAGGATGTATGTGAACGAGCTGTACTGCTCCGGTCTGTTCTTCAAGTAATCGGTGATAGTCTCGCCGGTGAAAGTGTAAAGGTTGCTCTCATCCGGATCTTTCACACAACTTGTCACAGCCATAAGGCATGACAGCATTACAGCGACAACGCCCCAAAGTCTTACCAAACCTGCGCCTTTCCTATTATCTATAAGGTAAGTCTTCATAGCCTTCTCGTTTTTTAGTTCTTCTCATAAATATTGTCTGTATTATACACCGGGTTCTGCCTCAGCCTTGCGTTCACTTTCAATTCCCTTTCGCTTACCGGCCAATACAGATACGGTTCGGTGCGCATCTTGGCTATAACGCCGGCCCCGTTGCCCGTCATCTCATATTTTCTCGCCATGAGGTTCAGCATAGTCTCGTCATTACGGGGGAACTCCGCTCCCTCGTCACTGAGTTGCGCAAGTGTCTTCGACGGGTCTGACGGAGTGATATGGCGATAGTTGTATCGCATCAGGTCAAACCATCTCTTGCCCTCGAAGCACAGTTCCCTCATCCTTTCTTCCAACACCAGTGTCTCCATTGCATCGACAGAAGCGTAACTTGCGAACTTGATGGAGTCTGACTTTACTGACAGCGACCTTGCATTTACCTCTTTTACAAGGTTGAAGGCCTGCCGCAACCGTATGTCGCCATCGCCTTCCGCCATTGCCACGCGTGCCTCCGCCTCCATCAGCATCACGTCCGTCAGGCGGTAAAGCATCCAGTTCTGCGCGAACTCTCCGTAAGCCCTTGTCTCCGAAGTCCTCTTGAATGCCGCCGGAGCATTGTCCGGATCCACTGTGTTTGTGTTCTGCGTCACCATCTTTCTCACGTCAAAATAGGTTGCCGTGGTACTTCCCACGTCATAGGTATTCATCCAATAGCGGTAATCCCTCGCATTGGAATATACCTTGCCATTACCCGTTCCGCTGAACAGCGGGGTCACAAGCAGGTAGCCGTGGGAGGCACTTTTGGAATACAGGTAGTAATAGTTGCACACGGTGTTGTTGGAATTGTTCTTGCCGTCCAGCTGCAATTCCATCACCGCCTCCTGCGAGTTGCCTTCTACAAAAAGCTGACGGAACGCCTGCTCACCGTTAAGCAACGCATAGTCCGACGCCTCTTCGTCAAGTACATCCTTAGGATACATCGCCACCTTTGAGGCTATCACCTTCTCACAGCATTCCACTGCCGCCGCATAGTCAGCCTTGTCATGCGTCATGCTGCCACGCCACAGATATATGTCGGCAAGCAATGCAAGGATGCCGTTTTGCGTAAAGTACCCTACCCTGCGCCAGTCTTTGAAACCGTCAGGAACGATGGCGGACTCCTTTGCCTCCGTGAGGTCGGCGATGCACCGGTCAAGTACAGCGAGAGGCGCCGACTGTTCTATCTCCAATTCCTGACTGCTCTCGGTGAACCCCGTAAGGCACAGCGGCACGTCACGGTACGTTCTCACCAGATAGAAATAGCATAATGCCCTAATAGCCAGCATTTGCGAACGGTCAATAACATAGTCATCGTAGGTGTATGAGGGGTCTATCTTTGTCACACCCTCAGCCTTTGCCAGCACTATGTTACAATAGTTTATGACGGAATACAGCGAAGACCAGTCACAGAAGGTGTTGGTATTCTGTATGTCAGCCGCCTGCACTTCCATAAGGGCATTGGGCACACTGCCTGTCGGGGTCTCGTTAACCACGAACTCATCGCCCCTGAGTGAGCCCCACAACATCATTCTCGTCAGCGCATCCTGACTGACAAGTTTCTTGTAAGTGCCCACCACCATCAGCTGCACATCCGCCTTAGTTTTCCAGAAATCCTCCTCGATAGTCTTGTCCGCAGGAAGCACCTCAGTATCTATACATGATGTGAACAGCGATACCGCAAGAGCCGCAAGCAGGGCGGACAGCCTGTATCTATAAAATATATTGTTCATGTTAAGTTGTTTTTAATTTGTCTGTATTCTGGTTCTGCGTTAAAATCCCAAGTTCAGTCCGAAAGTAAACGACTTTGAACGCGGTGTCTGCGACTCGTCCTTCGCCATTCCCCACGCTCCGGCAGAGTGCTCCGGATCCGTTCCGCTGTACTTTGTCAGGCAGAACACATTGTTTAAGTTCAGATAGACTTTAAGTTCATTAAGCCCGATAGCCTTCACCATCTTCTTGTCAAAGCTGTAATTCAGCGAGACATAGTTAAGACGTATGAATCCGCCGTCTTCAACAAAGCGTGACGAACCTTGCCAGTTATATCCCGTGCCGTACATGGCTCTCGGTATGTTTGTCACCTGTCCGTCCTGTCTCCAGCGCCAGTTTACGGAAGCACACTGGTTATATGTGTCGTACATCTTTTCCAGTTCCATGCGCGCTATGTTTATCACCTTGTTGCCGAAGCGGTAATGGAAGCTACCCCTCAACTGCCATCTGCCATACTTGAACGTAAGGTTAAGGCCTCCGCTCACTTTCGGCATGGAGTTGCCGAGGTACACTATGTCCAGCGAGTTGATCTGTCCGTCATGGTTCACGTCCTCATATATCGCGTCACCGCCTTGGAACTCATACGTGGAAGAGCCTGTGTCATAGTTATACACAAGTCTTTTCGGCTCACCCGTACTCGTCATAAGCACCTGCCCCTGCTCGTTCAACGCTATCGGAGCGGTCTTGCCGCTTGCAAGGAACTCATTGTTTATCCAGTTCTGGAACTCACCGGAAGACAGGTTATGCTCCGTCTTATAGTCCATAAGCCACTCGTATGTATATTGATATACTCCCTTAAAGCGGAAGCCATAGATGGAACCTAACGGGTTGCCCACCTGAATACGGTTCAGGTAACTGCCGCTGCCTCTGGTCGTGGCACTCCATGATGAGTTGAGCGACTCCAGCACTCTCTCGTCCATTTCGGTAATCTCGTTGTAGTTCTGGGATATATTGAAGTCCGCCGACATGGAGAACTTGCCGCTCTTTATGATATTCCTCATGGAGATGTTCGCCTCCCATCCTTGGTTTTTCATGCCTCCCACATTGGCGTACCGCAGTGTGCCGTATCCGGAGGTGGTAGGAATCTTCACGTTCTTCATCAGCAGGTCAGAGGTCTGTTTGTTGTAATACTCAAAGTCAACCTCTATTTTGTCATTGAGGAATCCGAGATTCACGCCGAGGTTATAGCTCTGGGTCTTCTCCCATCTAAGGTCATCCAGCTTCAGTCCGTCGATGCTGCCGCCAGTCAACAGGCTGCCGCTTGCGCCATACACACCGTCACTTGTGTCATAGACAGAGTAGAAAAGCGACTCCGAACCCGGTGCCGTACCGTTCATACCCCAGCTTGCTCTCAATCCGAGCATACTCAAAGTCTTGCGTGACCACTCCATGAACGGCTCGTCAATGACGTTCCATCGTCCTGACACAGCGGGGAACAAGGCCCACTTGTTCTTCGGTCCGAACTTGGAAGAGCCGTCGCCTCGCACCGTAACACCGAGCGAATAGCGGCTCTTGTAGGACGCGTGTCCGGTGTAATACCACGCCTGTGACTTTGACTCACCGCTCGAACTTGACATCTTGCGCAACGCTCCTTCCGCCGTACCCGTCTCTATACCGGTCGGCATTTCCGCCTTTGTCAGCCCCTGCGCATTCTGCTTCGATGTCGTCATCTGGTATCTTATCTTCATGGTAGCCGTCCAGTCCGTGTTGCGGAATGCCGGTGTCAGCGTCAGGTCATTTGTCAGTCTGAACTGCGTACGGTTGCTTTCACTGTTCGCCACGGCATTATATGTATCATAATTCTTCCAGTCATTGGACGACAATGCCGCAGGACAATACGTCGGACGGCTTGCCGCATAGATGTCAAAATCTACTCGTCCCGTGTATTTCAACCTTGTCTTCCCCTCTTCCTTGCCTAACAAGTCATAGTCAATCTGGAAGTCCGGAGTGATACGGTAGGTTTTCTCCTTCGCCCAAGCGAGGTTCGCTATCGCCACGGGGTTGCCGAGTGAACGCAACGCACCGAGGCGTTCCGAAGAATAATTGCCTTCGGCGGGAGAGCCGGTAGGGTTCATTATATAATAGTCTCCGGTGTCATTGCCGTTGGCATCCTGACGGTATATGCTCATGTTCGGTGCCAACTTCTGCGCTATTCCCAGCAGTCCTGAGTAGTTCTTGTTATTGTTTGTATATGTCAAGGCAAAGTTTGAAGAGAAGCGTATGCGGTCAGACACGAAGAAGTCGAGTGCGAAACGCGTTGAGAACCTGTCAAGACTCTGCTTTATTATGGAACCCGTCTGATGGTCATAACTGCCCGATATGCGGAAGTTAGCCTTCTTGCCGCCACCGCTGATGCTCAGCACATGGCTTTGGTTAAAGCCCACCTGGCTCACCTCCTTCACCCAGTCGGTGTTGTTATTCCAGTTCTCGTACTCGCCCCATCCCTTGATATAGTTCAGCTCATACATCCCGGTTGTGGCGGAAGATGACTGCGCCGGATTGAAGAACTCCTCCTTCAGCAGCATCGTATAGTCGTCACCCGACAGCAGTTCGTAACCTTTCGGCTGCCATGTGCCTGAGAGTTTGAAGGAATAGTTAACCCTCGGCTTGCTTCTTGAACCACGCTTCGTGGTTATCTGTATCACGCCGTTCGCACCGTTCGCACCCCATATGGCCGTTGCGGCGGCGTCTTTCAGCACCGTTATAGTAGCGATGTCCTCCACGTTGACAGACAACAGCGAGGCATAGTTCTCGTCCGTGGCGTTCTCAAAGTCAAACGTCTCGTCCGGATTGTCGAATATCTTGTCATCCACCACGATAAGCGGCTCGGCGTTACCGTTGATGGATGTCACGCCGCGCAGGCGCATCGTGGTACCTGCACCGAGGTTACCGGAGTTGGAAACGATGTCCAGTCCGGCTATCTGTCCCTGCAAAGCCTCGTCGGCACTGGTAAAGGCTATGCCCTCCACCTTGGCCATGTCCATCGTCTGCTGCGCCACGGACATCTCACGTTTGGGAATGGCGAGACCGCCCTGATTGCCGTGTTTTGAGCGCACCACCACCTCATTAAGCTGCTGCGCGCCTGTCTCCAGCGCTATTGTGAATACCGTCGTGTCGCCAATCCTCTGCGACCATGTCTTACATCCAATGTAAGACACCACGAGTTTGTTCCTTGTGTTCTTCACCATCATGGAGAAGTTACCGTTCATGTCGGTAGTAGTAGCCGAGACGTTACGGTTATTAGCGTCACGTTCCACCACGCTCGCCATCATGACAGGTCCGAAAGCGTCTGTCACCACGCCGGAAATGCGGGTTCCCTGCGCCCATCCCCTCTGCGCCACGAAGCACAGCAGGAATAATAATATATAATGTATCTTTCTCATCGTTATGTCAAGTTAGTTGTTTTCACGCCCCTGTTCCACCCTGCGGCAGGTGGCAGGACAAGTATCATCTGTCAAATCTCTTGTTGGTATTCAGGTACAGCGGCTCGCTGATTTCGTGTATCACGGCAAAGGCGGAGGTAGAAATCTGCGGCACCTCGTCCGTCTCCGCTTCATAAGAGAACAGGTAATCTCTCGCCAGCGTGTTCACAAGTCCGCTTTGGTCACTCTCTATACGGTGCGTCACGCCTGCCGCGTCCCTCACCGTCAGCACTCCCGCCGAGCCTCCGACGTGGAGTTTCATGAACTGATCGTTGTCTGCCAGCTGCAATGTCTGGTACTCACCGCCCTCCACTCTCTTGTCGGCGAACACATATCCTCGCTGCAAGTGGTAGCAGATAAAGCGGTGTATGGCGTCCAGCATGGCCTGCACCTGCCTCTTTCCGTTGGCTTCCGTCGCTCCACCGCGTGTGGCGGTGCTCTCATACACGGCCTGAATGTCAGTCCATGAGGGCAGTCCCATGTCAAAAGCCTTCTGCACCGCCGTATTGTTCGGTGCATAGACGGTATAGTGATAGGAGTTCAGCAGCGTCAGGTTCATGTCTATGCTCACCTGCTTCTGGTTGCCAGACGAGAATTTCTGCATTGCCTTGGCGAATATCAGCAGTTGCTCCTGCGCTGACTTCGTGGCCGGCGGCACAGGCACGTTGGAGATGCCGAGCCATTCGAGAATGCCCGTCTCCGCCGCAGCCTCAAAGCCATCGCACAGCGACAGGAAGTCCTCAAACCGGCTGTTGCCTTTCAGTGTGGTGTAGATACTTTGTGTCGGTGTCTGCAACACCTTGTCAATGGCGAACGTTCTGCCGTTCTTCTCGTTCCATGTCTTGACGATATTGGCCTGCACGGCATTGCCTGCGGCAGAGGCACCCTTGCCTTCCTCCGCTCCGTTCACATATATCGCCGCTCCCTGCTTGGTGCGGTAGTAGTTGCGTTCGCCGAAGGTCTCGCCGCTGCCAAGCACCACGGTGTGCGTGTTCAGCACATCGGCAAACTGCGAAGAGACGCTTTTTATGTCCACATTCTGCGGTATCTCGTCACCAAACCTGCCCGTCCGTGTGTCATACGCCACCCTGCGACACGCCATGAAGGGGTTGGTGTTGGTGGTAAAGAAGTGCAGTCCCGTAGGTGTCTGCCCCGGAAGCTGTGAGCAGGGATCCACGAAATACGCGTCAAAAGCATCGTTCGTAGGCACGAACAGGGCGTAGTTGGCACTCATCGCCAGCAGATACGCCCAGAAGTCAAGGCCCAGATATGACGGCGTGGAGCTGTTGCCGTTGTAGATAGTCTTGTCCTGTATGGCCCAGCGCATCACGCTGAGGTTGTCATTGAACAGTGTCGGGGCATAGACCGACTGGTATTCATCCGGCATTATCACGTCATTAAGTATATATACCACGCCGTTGTTGGCTATCTTCACGTCATACGTGCCGTCACTTTCCTTCTTCAGATAGCTCATGTTCATGCCCATGTTCTCCGCCGCCGTGTTGACAATGGTCGAGAACTTGCTCGGCACGGCATCGATGAACGATGCCTTCATAAGGTTGTTCACGAAGGTTGCCATGATGTATTTGGGCACGGAGTCGATGTTCTCCGCGAGGTATTCCTCCGTATTTGGTTTCTTTCCGAACTGCTCTATCATGAAGGCTCCCTCGCCGCCGGGCAGGAAATAGCGTTTCATGGCCGCGTCATCAGGCACGAACATCGCGCCCATGTCTGATATGCTGGTGGCACTGTTGGGATAATACTGGTTCCATCCCGGATCATAGAGCAGCAACGTGTTGCTCGGTTCGGTCACTCCGTCAGGGTTCTTGTTGCCCGCCACTCCCTGCGAGCGGCTGCTGATATAGCGCAGCTGGTATATCGACGGTATCTGCTGCCGCCCGTTCTGCGCCGCCCAGTCGTTATAGGTCTTTGTCGTGGCCTCATCCACAAAAGGTGCGGCGAAACGGTCAAGGATGCGTGAGAAGTAAGACGTCTCGCCGCTCTCGCGTATCACCTGCGCCATATTGCCCTGCGGCACCATCACGTCACGCATTTGGTGGATATAACCGTTAAGACACGTAAGGTCGCCATGGGTAACGGGGTTGCGGAACACATACACCGAACCGTCCTTGTAGGGCGCACCGGTGATGACGGCAAAGTCCGAGTTGTCGCCGCCGGTGGTGATGGCATTGTTGAGCATCTGCTCCTTGGTGAAATGTACCATCATGGGCTGCGTGGCGTCACTGACATAATGCAAGCCCGTATTGCGGTGGCTGTCCCAGTATCTGCTGTTGGCGAACGCCCCGTCATGCAGCAAGGATGACGAAGGCAGATACGTTATGCTGTCCGTCACACTCAGCTGCGTCTGGTGCTTGATGGCCTTGCCGCGCTCCACGGAAGTAGATGTGGCGCTGACGTTGGACAGCATCCTCAGCAGATAGGCGTTGTCAAGCATGGACGAATAGAGCAACATCTTTTTCTGCGCCTCACTGAGGTCTTCATAACATTTCACACCCCATGTATTGCTTTGGAAGAAGCGTTCAAAAGCCTCATCGTTTGCGGGGAACACCGTTTTGGAGCCGGTACGGCTGAGGGTCTCGGCATATCCAAGGTCGTCCACCAGCCTGACATAACACTTGAAGGTGCCCTCCATGAAGTCAGGGTTAGGGTTGGATAATTCCTGATAAATGCTTCCACCAAGCCACACAGGTTTTTCCGTCTCGCTGGCACCCCACGGGGAATCCTCGCAGGAGACCATACCGGAAGCCATTAGCAAGGCTAACAGCGCGGTTTTCGTTACAGTAACTTTTCTTGTCATTATTTTTTAAGTTTTAGTCGTTTGTTCTCGTTATGCCTGCAAAATAAACCATTCTTAACCATATACAATGGATAAAAACGTCCGAAATAGTATATTATCGTCCGAAGAGCATTATCGCAAAGGCAATATGTCGTTTATTTCAGTATAATTTCATAAGTAGGCACGGCATCCTGCCGTGCAAGCGTCGTACACTGCGGAAGCATAAATAAGAGGTACAAGCGATGGTTGCACGGCAGGATGCCGTGCCTACTTCCTTCACCCATAGAACGCTTATAAAGCAATGTTGTAGGGACGCACCTTGGTGCGTCCGCAGATACGGGAAAGTGCGGTGATTCGGACGCACCAAGGTGCGTCCCTACAAGGCGTTTGTCAGCATTCGTGCCGTGTATGCGCGTTATCATACCCGCGGTGTAGAGACGATGTACCACATCGTCTCCCCCGCCAATACCTTATGTGTGTTTATTGAGACGATGTGGTACATCGTCTCTACAAGGCGGGTGGCTCTCCACTTGTTGCACGGCAGGATGCCGTGCCTACCTCTGCTATAACAACGACCGTACCCTGACACTCACTGTCAAGGCACGGCCACTAACTACAATCTACCTAAACCTAAGTTCCGAAATCACGGAATACTAATCTTAGATTTGTCAAAGAAATTTATAATAACTAACTATTTACTCATATTCATCATCATTCCATCCGCCCCATCCGTCTCTGAAAGACAGAGCCTCTGCGCCGTCAACGCCGCCGTTGGATATGCCGATCCCGTCTGTTCCCCCACCGGAAACAGTGAGAATTGTTGTATGTATGGGTGTCACCGTCAACTCCGGTGTTGTATATTGCTTTTTCATAATGCTATGTTTTTAAGGGTTATTGTATTCTGTATGTCTTCTTTCCGTTGATTATCACGATGCCTTTCGCATTGGCGCTGACACGCTGCCCGGCCATATTATATGCGGCCTTGGCGGTTTCGCCTGATTCTGCCTGCACCTCATCGACTGCTGTCGGGTTGCCCGGCCCGAACGAAAGACGGAACGATGCCGTATTGGCTGCCGCCCCATTGGCTACGGTAAAGTACCCTTTGCCTGCGGCGATAGTGCCGGACGTCACGGGTGCGAACACCACATTGTCACCTTCCTTGGCAAGAACGTAGTAAGTTTCTGCCGCATCTGCGGAGTACGCTATGCCGTCAGCGGAGTGTTCCAGCAGGTTGGCAACAGCGGCGGCGGAGTTACATACCGGCACGTTGGCGGTGCCGCCCTTCACTATTACCGCCTCTCCCGCCGGCACCAGTGCAGCCTTTTCCAGCGTAACCTTGCCGTTCTCCATGTCTATGCCGGATATGACATACGCCTCAACATCACTGTTTGTGAAGTCCATGGCATACTCTGTCACGTATGTGGCATAGCCTGCGGCACCGATTTCAACAGTCTTTTCCGTCACGGCTTCACCTATCTTGCGGATAAGGGCGTAGTCATAATAATCGGATGTGCTGTTACCCACGCCTATGGAGACATTACCTTCGGCAGCGAGATTGAATGTAACATTATGCACTCCCTCACTCTTATTAACAGTAGCAACCGTGTTTCCGTCTATCATAAAGTTCTCGGTACGCCCTTGTCCATAAAAGAACTTATTGGCGGAGAACTCATATTGTCCGGCAGGCAGGTTGTCACAAACCGTGAAAGATTGGTTCTGCGATAGTTTATCTTTCATTGAGCCACCGGAAGCGGCCGCCTTTTCAAAGCCGGAATAGTCCTCAAAGAACACCACATTCTCATCTTTTGTATAGGTAATGTCTTTAACCTCGTCTGCCGTACCCATGGTGTATGTCTCCCGGAAGTCCTTTCTGCCGTCACTGTTGTCAAGCACATAGTAAGCATTATCCTTCACTATCACCTTGGGAACATTCACCGTATAAGTTTCATTCTCCATACATTCGCCGCTTATTGCACCTTGCAACTCATTCGCTCCGTCAGTGAATCTTACAGTATATTTATGTGATACCGTGGCATTCTCTGTCAGTTTGATGGATTGGATATGTGCTTGCCTGTTTGCATTTGCAACATTAAATACATAAGCAGCGACAGCCGTAGCCCCTTCATTCTTGTATTTACATTCTACCCAACTTGTACTTGTTGTCGTTATATCCTGTATAGTCTTTTCGTCTTCACTGTCCTTTATTAACAAATGAAAAGTATTCTGCCAACTATTAGC
>JAAGKN010000783.1_pt1 | contig 68453 bp, 68 predicted proteins | sample 6206371 | NCBI WGS metagenome assembly JAAGKN01 (sample SAMN11533720, study PRJNA540317) | gut metagenome | isolation source: fecal pellets from male and female animal of same cohort | host: Peromyscus leucopus | place: USA:CA | collected 2017
TCAACGGCATGTCGCCTAAAATCCAAGACGAGGAATTCGCCTGGTCATCGCAATCGACAAGGCAAGTTTTGAATCCGCCCGTCGCCTTTTGAACGGCGACGCTCGCCGCGACGCTAGTCTTTCCGACTCCGCCTTTTTGATTTGGAAAAACGATTACTTTCATTTGTCAGCTCCTTGAAAGTAAAATATTTTGTTTTAAGCCGTTTGGCTTAGGGACTTCCCTGGAGTCGAACCAGAATCCTGCGCAAGTCGTGCCGATGACCTGCGCAGAACAAACCCGACGTTTGAAGTCCAAAAAAAAAGGCACCCCGCGAACTGACGAACGGAGTGCCTCGAAGCCTTGCGCCGAAACTTTCGTCATTGCGGACTGCCGAAAAAAAAGCAGCCTCAACAATGCAAAAGCTTAAATTTTCGGCACCGCAAGCGAAAACGAGCGGCGAACGATTACCGCGACATTTTTGCCTGCAATGACGAATATATAACAAGTTATTGATAGCTGATTTTAATCCGAGTTTTCTGCGAAAACTCGCTTATTTACTGTCGTTTCTTACTTCGTTGCGAAACGACTTTTTTAACAGTGAAGAAAGTTTAAACTTGTCGTCAAAAATGTCGCCGACAAGTTTAACTTGAGTTTGCTTTGCAAACTCGCTCACTCATTGCAGTTTCTCATTTCATTGCGAAACTGCGTTTTCAACAACTCCCGAATCTGAAGATTCGCTTGCTGTTGAAAATTAAGGAAAGTTTTTTGAAAATCTATTGCAAACATTAACAGAAATGTTTTATAATATGTAGCATGAAAAAGAATGTTATATTTCTAACCTTTGTTTTAACTTTAATTTGCGCGTGTTCCAATACAGCAAATGAAAAGAATCTCGATGTTTCCAACAAAAGCGGTGTTGATTTTGAAGTGGAGGTTCTTTCGTCAGAGGCGGAGCTTGACAATTTGGTTGTTCGTGGCGGTGATAATGTGGTTGACTGGCAGTTGTCAAAAGAATTTTGTGAGCTTTGGCTTGAAGACGGATATTTTGCAGCCGATTCCGTGCTTTATGATATTCCTATTACCGTTTATGACAGTGAGGGAAATATCAAATATTACGAATTCAGGGTGCTGAATAACGGTGAATCTGTAGGAACAATTGTAGGAGCGGCGGACAAAGAATACGGCTGTCCTGTTTTGTATTGCAATAAAAATGCAGGCTATTCTGAAGAACTAAAAGATTTGTATGACAACGCCTTGCTTGGCGAAGAGCAAACAGTCCGCCTTGTTGACAATGGCTATCCGACAGTTGCGCTCGGCGCTGTTGACGAGACGAAAGGCGATTCAATGGAGTTCATGGGATTCATTGACATTGAAAGCGGAGACTCACTGGATGAAGTGGCTACATATATTTCTTTTGACGAGGCGTACAATAATCAGGAAGAATATGATATTGACATTGACTGGGAGGCGCAGAAAGAATCAATCGACCAGTACAAGGCGGAGGGAGAAGCGTTCTGGGAAATGGCAGAAGCAAACAAAGGTTCAATTGCCACCTTTACCGCACGAGGCAGTTCCTCAAAGAACAGCGATGAAATAAATTCATCATGTATGGATAAGTATAAAACTAATAAGAAATTATCTAGAGCCAAGAACATCATTGTAAGATATGGTGCCTGCGGACCGACCGCCGCGGGTTTTGTTCTTGATTTTCTTGCTGCAAATAATTATAAAACAAATGCGTGGGAAAATATGAATTCTAATAAAAAAAGAACCAACTTATACTCACAGATGAAAGTGTTTAAGTGCGGAGATGGCGAAGCCACTTGGCCATCAAATCTTGGAAACTCTATAAGTGAATACTCTGCTTATAAGGTTGTTTCATCATCGCAAACTTATCCTAAGCAATCAATTGCTAACAATCTTCCTGGTATCAGTCTGCGCATTTTTGGCTCTGGATTTGCACATTACAGACCTGTTATTGCATGGAGAAAAAATGGCTGGTGGTTTTTCTCCTGGCCGCAAATCAAGGTGTTTGACCTTGAGGATAATAAATCGCCAAGTGGAAGCTGGGAAACATATATCCCTGTACATCATTTTCAGTGCTATGATGTTGTAAAAAAATGACTATGAAATTAAAATTATGCAGTATATTTTTTCTGTCTGTTCTCCTCACTTTCTTTACAGGGTGTCCTTGCGACCATGATTTATGGGGGGAGGAACACGGACTTCTTATAGTGAACTATCCTGAATGGTGTTTTGGAGAGGTCTATACAAATTCTAGCTTCCCGGAGAACTATTATTGTTACGGATATTCAGACTGGAAGGACTGGAACTCATCGAATGGAAATCAGATTTGTTCTCTAGTAGATGAATACTTAGCACCTGGTGATTATGATTTTGCTGGAAAGTACAGACTGCTCGCTATAAATCAATACCTGTATGTATGCTTCAATGATAGAAAAATGACATGTATCCGACTGCAAAATTATTATGGCGACTATGACAGTGAAAATGACAACCGAATATCTGTCAAACAATCATCAGAAGATGTTTTTGAATATGATGCAACTTTAAGGGGAGGCCTTCGTTCCGCATTATATGATAAAAAGACTCATGTGAGACTTGAAAAAGTTTCGGAAACTCAGTTTCAATACAATTTGAAAGTGGATGAAACTTTGTATGTGTCTGAAACAATGACCAACTACAAGGCTGATTATGGCGTTGCTATTTTTCCCAAGAAAGTAGAAGAATACAAGTGGCTTCCTAAAAACGGAATGTATTTTGGCATACATTCAAGAAATAATGTACATTTTGAAACAACTGAAAAGTCATTATCAATTAATAGAACAGTTGGGTTTTATCCAGACGAACAGCTTATGTATTGCTTTGAAGGAATTTCATTGCGTGCTATTGATGAAGAGAAAAAGACTGTTTCATATAACTTCTTGGATGCAGGAAAGAACGGACGCTGCGATTACTTCGAGATAAAGATTGACAATTTTGATGAAAAAGCCGAAGAATATGCACTGTATAAATACAATGGAACGCTTACATTTTACAAAGTTGAAAATGAAACGCCTATTGTAGTATATAGTTATAAATCAGATTCAAGTATTGAATTTGATGCAGATTTTGATAAAGACTCGGTGAGATTTTTTTAATGAAAAAAGAATTGTTAGCATTGTTTGCAATTATACTTTCTCTTTTTTCGCTTGCATTTATTTCGTGTTCACAAGGTTCAGATTGCGCCACAGAAGAAAGCATCGAGTCAATAATAAGCAAATATTATTCTGGAATTGACGCAGAAATACCTGTCTCGCTCGCAATATACAGCAAGAAAAACAACATTGATTTTGCTATGTCTGTAAATGTCATGGAAAAAGATGACCCGCAGTTTTATTTATACAGCATTACAAAAACTTTTGTTTCAGCGGCAATAATTGATCTTTGCAACAAGGGGCGGATGAGTTTTGATGACAAGCTTTCAAAATATTTTGATTATTCTGAAAGTGGCTCGATAAACGCAAGTGCGACCATTAGCGAATTATTAAGCCATAGGTCAGGAATTGCCGACTACGCCACCACTAATTCTCTTTTGCTTGGATTGAATTCATTCAGATATATGGAATGGAATCCATCTGTTGTATTGAGCCTTGTAAAAACTCCCTATGACAAAAACAAGTCTTTTATTTACTCATCAACAAATTATATACTGTTGGGCATGATTTTGGAGCAAGTTACAGGCTGCACTGCAAACGATTGGCTAAAGTCAAAAGTCTACTCGCCTTTGGCTTTGAAGTTCGCTTTAGTTCCACAAGACACGATTGATTGTTCACTGATTGAGCATCCTCATATCTTTCCGAACACAGAGCCTCTTTGGATTCAAGGAGATGAAAACAAGCCTGTGGATGTGACAGACTTTATTAGCGATGGGCTGGAGCTTATTGGAAAAGTCAGCTGGACTTCTGGAGGCATGGTTGGAACTGCCAAACAGACTGCAAAATGGGGATATAATCTTTTGTCGGACAACGGACTTGTGGCAGACGAAATTAGACATACGATGTATCAATCTATTGAAAAGATTGATGAAACAAACGAATATTATGGCTATGGAGTTAGGAAACTTTTTGATAATGGAGATGATGGCATAGAAGTTGTCGGTTCTTATGGCAGAGGCGTTGGAAGTGACAATTTGATGTTCCATGACAGTGAATATGATATATGCATTGCGATATTGACAGGCTGCAATAAAAATAAAAATGGAACTCCTGACATAGAAAAACTTTTGTTTGATGTTTTAAAATATGAAAGAAGAGAGATATTGGCTAATTAGTTTCATTAGGTTTTTGATAATAGCCAGTTTGGTTGTTTATTCTTTCTCTTCATGCAAAAACGAAACCGCCGAAAAAGTCAATTCTTTATATGTCCATGAAGCAAAAAAATGGAATTATCTGATTTATATGGCTGCGGACAATAATCTTGAACGATTTGCAATAAAAAATGTGTTGGACTTAAAAAGGGTGGGGTCTAATGACAATCTAAACATAATTGTTTTGCTTGATCGCTCTCCACGATTCGATAAATCCGAGGGCGACTGGTCAGACACAAAATTACTGTACATAACAAAAGGAAGCAATTCTTTGAATGATGATGTTATATACGAGTACGGAGAATTAAATATGACTTCTCCCGATGTATTGTTGGATTTTCTTACAACTTGCGAAGCCTATTTCCCCTCTGAAAAAACGGTTCTTACTATGTGGAGTCATGGGAGAGGTGTGTATCCCGATGGAACGATTCCTTCCGCTCCTGCCTCATCGAGAGCAATCATCGAGGACTATACTACTGGTTATGGTGCAAAGAACACGATGTCCATCATAGATTTTGCACAGAGTCTTGAAAGGTATTCTTTGGCGTGCAATAAAAAAATAGATGTTCTTCAGTTTGACGCATGCGAAATGCAGATGATTGAAGTGTGCTATCAGATACAAAACTTATGCAATTATATTGTGGGCGCTGAAACAGACATTCCTGGAATAGGCGGCGATTACTTTGAAATAGCAAATTATATTTCTGCCAATAGCAATGTGTTGGAAAAGGAGTTGGCAGAATTTATGGTCGCCAGCTTTGATGAACTGTATAAAGATTCAAAAAACAGTTACTCTTATTGTGCAGTTGACAGCAAGAAAATCAACGCATTTATTGAATCTTGGAATTCGCTCTGTAAAAAAATGCTGGAAAGCGAGGACTTTTCAAAGGACGATTTTTTGGAGCGTCGCTCAAAGTTGGATGCAGTTTCAGCAAGTTATCCTGAGTTTTGCGACATAAAGGAATTGGTGGATTTGATAAAAGATGAGAATGACATAAAGATTCAAGAAAACTTGGATGAGGTTATAATCGCGGGTGCAGCGTCTAAAGATTTGGAAAACACAAGCGGGCTTTCAATAAACTTTCCCTATTCAAAGCAATTGCTCGGCTATTATCAAAAAGAATCGGAATATGAGATTTTGGATTTCTATAAAGACACTTTATGGGATGAATGCTTGAATTGGCTGCTTGATTAAATCGCAGAAATGTGCAAAAGGGCGGAGAATGGGGCATTTGGTAAGGAAACTTCTTCCATCGCAGTCTTTGGTTGACGAAAATACATTTTTAGTTTATGGTATAAAGCATCATAATATGAAAGTCTTCGACATTCTCCGCCGCGAGGCGATTTATCTTTGGTATTACTCCGACATCCAGCTGCGCCAGATTTTCTGGTACTGGGTGCTAGGAATTGTGCTTGGCTCTGCGATTTCTGTTTTCGCGAAAAAATGGATTCACCGGGCGGCGGAAATTCTCGGACAAAAGATTCCAGGCATCGTCGCCCTTGTTTTTGCGAGCGCGCTCGGCATCGCTTCTCCTTTATGCATGTACGGCACGATTCCGATTTGCGCGGCGTTTTCGAAAAAAGGCGTGAAGGACGATTTTTTGGCGGCGTTCATGATGAGTTCGATTTTGCTCAATCCGCAGCTCATCGTTTACAGCGCCGCGCTTGGACCGAAAATCCTTGCGGTGCGAATCGCGAGCTGTTTTTTGTGCGGAATCATCGCGGGATTGCTTGTGAAAATGTATTGCCGCAAAGGAAAATCGTATTTTGATTTCAGCGGCTTCAGCAATCTGCGAGACAATGACACTGATAAAAATCTTTTCCTGCGGTATTTGAAAAATGTTTTTCGGAACATTCGCGCGACAGGATTTTGGTTTTTGCTCGGAATATTTTTGAGCGCGGTTTTTCAGCGTTATGTCCCGGAAGACTTGATGGGGCGGATTTTTGGCGGAAGCAACGCATGGGGAGTCTTGATGGCGGCGACCGTCGGAGTGCCGCTCTATGTGTGCGGCGGCGGCACGATTCCTCTGTTGCTCGACTGGCTCGCCAATGGAATGAGCGCGGGAAGCGCGGCGGCTTTTATGATTACGGGACCTGCCACGAAAATCACGAATCTTGGCGCGCTCAAGATTGCGCTCGGCGTGAAAAATTTCGCGCTCTATGTTTTGTTCGTGATGGCGTTTTCGTTTGCCACTGGAATTCTGGTGAACGTGATTTTGTGATGCTTGAAAACGGTGCGTAAAAAGATGTCTCGTCATGAAATAATGGCATTTGCAAAAATTCTAGGCGGAGAGAAGATTTCAAATCCTCGTGCGCTTGAAAAATTTTCGTTTGTTTGATATGATGTTTTTAATGAAAAAGATTGTCTTCATTTTTATGTTCGCTTTGATTTCTTTCTTTGCTTTCGCGGAAGAAAGCGAACTTCAGGCGAACTTGACGGTAAAACCTTTTGTCGAAAATCTTTCCATTCCGAGTGCGATAGTGTATGATGCTGAAGGCTTCGCGTACATATCGGAATGGTGGTGGAAAAAAGTCTACAAGTACGCGCCTGACGGAACGGAAGTTTTTACCTACGACATTGACGGCGACCCCTCCGGAATTTGCTTTGACGATGAAGGCAATTTGTATGTCAGTTCAAGCAGTCAAGGATCAATCCATCGATTTGAAAAAGGAAATCCAAAAAAACAATCTGTCTATGTGAAAGGTTTTGACATTCCCTGCGGCATCACGTGGATTGACGGCGCGCTTTTTGTTGTCGACCGTGGCGCGGGGAAAATCATAAGGATTGACGGGGCGGACAAAACTCGGACGCTCGTCTTGGAAAATTTGCCGCAGCCCGCATGCATTCAAAAAGTCGGCGAAGTGTTCATCATCAGCTGCGTTTCGGGTCCGATTTACAAAATGGAAACGCTTGACTCGGTGCCAGAAATTCTTTGCCCGGAAATTTCTGGCACTGGAATAAACATTGTTCCTGACGGAGACGGATTTTTCGTCTGCGTGATCAGCGAAGGGACTGTGGAGAGAATTTCGCTCGATGGGCAAAGGACTGTGCTCGCCGAAGGATTTTCGGTTCCGATTGGAATCGCGAAAACTCCCGATGGAAAATTGCTTTTCGCGGCTTGGGGGAATAATGCGGTTTTCGTAATGGACTATGAATTCGTCGATGCCGAGAATGGCTTCGCCATTCCGGATGATTATTTCAAGGGCTACTTTGAAAACAACAGCGACAGTTATGTGGTCGTGAGGACGGAAGACGACATTCCGATAGGAAACGGCGCGGACAGTTGTCACAATGTCATTCTCGCGCCGGGAGACAGGTACAATGGCGGGATAGACGGATGCATGGATTACGATGGCAACTTTTACAAAGTGACGGCGCGCGCACCTCACACGGTTTCGGCAAGAATCGATTCCGATGGAACTTTCCATATCGCAAACGGCAAAAGCTATTTCGTGAACTGGGGCGGCGATTCGATAAAGCGATTCGAAAAATGGAAAACCTGGTGGAATGAATTTTGGTGGCACTTAAGATTTCCGCAAGAGGAAAAATATCTTCTTTCCGGAGTATACGAAAAAGATTCCGAGGGAAAAAATAAAAAAAGGTATGACTTCCTGCGAAAAAATTGGGGAGAAAGCATAATAGAAAATTTCGGGATGAGCCAAGTCGAATGGAAAGAGAAATACGATTTGCAGCCACAGGAAATCAAGGACAGGATCACACGGATAGGCAACAGCTAGAAATTCACTTCGAGAAAATCCGCGATTCAGTTTTTCTTCCACAAAAAGAATTCCGCCTTTGCGTTTTTGTCGCGAATTGGAATGACCGCCTTGTCCTTCATGGGGCGGTTGAAATGGCGCAGGCTAAGGTCCGTTACGAAATGCGGCAGCGTGGAATTTGCGGTGATTTCTTCCAGCGTGAACTTGTCGCTCTGCACGAGAAACTTTGAATGCGGCAGACCTTCCGAATGTACCTTGTCCCAGAATCCGATTTCGCTGAATACGATAAAGCTTTCGCCGTCCATGTCGCGGAAGCGAAGGCTCTTGCGTTTTGCGAGCGGATGGGCGAGGGGAAGCGAAAAGAAAAGGCTTTCCTCGCAGATTTTTTCACAATGAAATTTTTCGGAAAGTCCGCGCGATTCCGCCGAACATGGAAGCACGCCGAAATCGTACTTGCCGCTTTCAATTCCTTCGAGCACCCCTTCTTCGCTTGAAAGTTCGCTTTCGATTTTTCGTTCGGCGGATTTTTCCTGCAAAACCCAAATTGGTCCCGGCGCGACTGTGCCGATGAAAACCGCTCGGCCAGACCTTGACAGCCTGGCGACTTCTTCTTGCATTGCCAAAACGTCCGAAAGAATTTTTTCTGCGCGCTCAAGCGCGACTTTTCCGGCTTCGTTCAAGATGAGACGGTTTTTCACGCGGTCGAAGATTGGCGCGCCGAAGTCTTCTTCAAGCCTTTGAATCGAGCGCGAAAGCGCGGACTGCGAAATGGCGAGCGTATCCGCGGCGGCGGAAAGCGTCTTGCTCTTTGCGATTGTCGCGAATTGGCGAAGCTGTATCAGTTCAATCATATTTTGATTCTAGCAGGAAATTTCATCGTCGTCAATATCTTGCGTCAGACGCAAGGTTTTTATGCAAAACTTCTATTGGACAAAGCGCGCGTTTTTGAATAGAATCGAATCATGAAATCTATGAAAAAATTTTTTGCAATTTTCATTTCGATTGTTTTAGGAGGCACGGCAGTGGCACAAGGAAAAATCGCTGTAGTATACTTTTCACGCGCGGATGAAAATTATTCAGTCGGCGTAATCGAAAAAGGCAACACCGAAATTGTGGCCGAAGAAATCGCGAGGCGGACGAGGGCGACGATTTTCAAAATCGAGCGCGCGATGCCCTATCCTGCCTCCTACCGCGCCTGTACTGACGAAGCGAAAAGGGAGCAAGGTGCCGCCGCTCGCCCCGCGCTCAAGGGCATTCCGGATGTTTCCTCGTTCGAGACTGTTTACGTCGGCTACCCGAATTGGTGGGGCGACTTGCCCATGCCGATGTATACGTTTTTGGAAAGTCAGGATTGGAACGGAAAGGTTGTCATCCCGTTTTGCACTCACGAGGGAAGCGGACTTTCAGGAACGGAAGCCGCGCTCAGAAAAACATGCAAGGGCGCGACCGTGAAAAGTGGGCTTGCGATTCGCGGCGCGACCGCGCAGAACGACAAGGCGGCGGTGGAAAAAAGCGTGGCGGAGTTCTTGGAAAAATAGGATTTGTTTTGTCGTGACGATAAAAGGGAGCTCCAACGCAAGAAGGAAAGACGCGGCTTCAAGCCACCGGACATGTCCGCTGTCCGTGTTGACAAGCGTACATCGTTCGCGCTAGAATGAAAGAATGTACGAACTCGTTCAAGTCGCATCGCGCACCCACTACATACAAAGCCCGGCGAAAATCGGCGTGGTGGAATTGGGCGCGGGCGAAGTCTGCTTCATCGACAGCGGAAGCGACAAGGATGCGGGGCGCAAGGCTCGGCAAATCCTCGACGCCCGCGCTTGGCATCTCCGCGCCATTTACAACACGCATTCCAACGCCGATCATATCGGCGGCAACAGTTATCTCGCGTCGCAGACCAGTTGCAAAATCTACGCGCCCGGAATCGAGCGCGATTTCACGCGCCACACGATTTTGGAGCCGTCGTTCCTTTACGGCGGATTTCCTCCCGAAGAGCTTAAACGGAAATTTCTTTTGGCGCAGGAAAGCGACGCGGAAGAACTTACCGAAGAAATTCTTCCGGAAGGATTTTCGATGATTCCTCTGCCGGGACATTTTTTCGACATGGTTGGCTTCAGGACTCCCGACGACATTGTTTTTCTCGCCGACTGCCTTTCAAGCGAGGCGACTCTCGAAAAATACAAAATTACATTCATATATGACATCGCTTCATACCTTGACACGCTCGAAAAAGTCAAAGCGATGCGGGCGAAACTTTTCATTCCGTCGCACGCCGACGCGACCGAAAACATCGCGCCGCTCGCCGAACTCAATGTCAAAAAGGTGAACGAAGTCGCGCAAAAAATCGCATGCCTGTGCGCCGAGCCGATTTGTTTCGAGCGGATTTTGCAAAGGCTCTTTTCGGACTTCGACCTTGCGATGACGTTCGAGCAGCACGCGCTGGTCGGAAGCACAGTTCGCTCGTATCTTTCTTATCTCAAGAAAATCGGCGAAGTGGAAGCGACTTTCGAAAATAATGTTTTGCTTTGGCGCAAAAAATAAATATCTTTCAATTGCGGCGCGATTTTAGCCGTTTTTTAAATCTTCGTTAACGTTCCCATTGTCAAAAAGCGCGATTTCACAGTGAGGCGAGAAATCGCAGTGAATGCCGCGTTTTGAAAAAACTCGAAGTTAAAATTGTCGGCGATATTTTTGACGACAATTTTAAACATGCGACACGGTCTTCTAAAATCTATAAGAAAAGTGAAAATTTTTTCAAAAAATTCCCTTGACAAACATTCTGTCTGCGGCTATACTGTTTCTCCCCAAGTTTGGCAAGTTGCTTGTTTGCTTTCGCGCACATTGCAGGAGAAGATTATGAAAAAAGTCCAACCATCGCAGACGGCTCGCGCGGCGGCGTTCGAGCTTTGGATGAACGCGCCGAATCCAATGGTAACGTTCTTCAAAACCATCGACGTTACGCCGCTCGTAAAAATGAGCCGCCGCCGAAATTTCAAATTCAACATGCTGCTTTGCTATTGTGTCGGAAAGGCGGCTTCCGCTGTAAAGGAATTCTACCTGCTTCCGGTCGGTCGCGACTTGATTCAATACGATTCGCTTGCAGTGAACACGATTGTAAAGAACAAGGACGGCGAAGTCAGTTCTTGCGACATTCTTTTTTCCGAAGATTTAAGAGAGTTCAACGAAGACTATCTTCGTTATACAAAGCAAGTCGCCCAGACCTGCCAAAACCGCGACTTGACTGACTCGATGGTAATCGGCACTTCCGCGATAGTGGACACGAAAATCGACGGCGCGGTCGGCATGAACAGCGGCATCTTCAACAATCCTTTCATGATTTGGGGCAGGTACAAAAAGCGGCTTTTCAAGTACACGCTTTCAATTTCATTCCAGTTCCACCACACGCAGATGGACGGGGCGCACGCGGGAAAATTCCTCGCGCGCTTACAGCACGAAATAGACAGGATGAGGTGAAAAAAATTAGTGCAAATAAGCGCGGACGAAAAATACATGGCGCAGATAAAACGCGCAGTTTCGACAACCCCAACCATTACTTATTACCTAACATTAAATCGCCGCGATTTTCCGGTCGCGCAGTTCTTTGGGATACACCGCGATTCCGAGTTTCTTTTCCAGCGCGGCAAGGTTTCTCAATTCGTAAGCATCCCCGAGCACGATATTCACGCCCCGCTTTCCGGCGCGCGCGGTTCGTCCCGCCCTGTGCACGAAGAAGTCGCCGTCGCCCGGCAAGTCCGTCTGCACCACAAACTCGATGTCGGGAATGTCAAGCCCTCGGCTTGAAAGGTCGCTCGTCACGAGAATCGGAGTCTTTCCGTTCTTGAAATGCGCGAGCATCGTCTGCCGCTCCTGGTTTTTCGTTCTCGCGTGGAGCAAGGCGCAGTTCATTCCTTTATACTTTAGCTTTGAGGCGAAGTTCTCCACTTGGTCGGCGCGGTTCGTGAAGACAAGAATTTTCGGGCAAATCCGCTCTCCATCGTTTCCGCTGCGTTTTGCGTTCTTGCGGCTTTCCTTGAGCGCGAAGACGAGCCTTCGCAAAAAGTCGATTTTGTCGCGCCGCTCGCAAAAGAACGCCCAATGCTCAATTCTGTCGCGCAAGACACTTTCCTTCGGAAGGATGATTTTCGAAGCGGTGAATTTCTCGCCGCTTTCGCCGCGCAGTTTTTCCAAAACCTCAGAGAATTCCTTTTCCACTTTCGCGGAAATTGTCGCGCTGCAGGCGATGACTTGAGTTTCTCGTCCGAAGCATTCTGCCAATGCCACGGTTTCGCTTGAGATTTCCTTGGAAAAAAGCCTGTCCGCCTCGTCGAAAACGAGCGCGCGCGCGTTCGCGACTTTCAGCTTTTTCAGCCGAACCAGTTCCAAAAGCCGCGCCGGAGTACCCACGACAATCGCGGGTCTTTCCTTGAGCGACTCGATTTGACGCTTGAGCGGCGCGCCACCGATGAGCAGCGCGCACTTCAAGTCTGTAACCGAAGATGCCGCCTGCTTTAGTTGCGAGGCGAGTTCGAAAGTTGGGGATACTATGACGATTTTCACGCCGTCCGAAGAGTCGTCCTTAATCCTTTGCAAAAGCGGTATCAAAAACGCGAACGTCTTTCCACTTCCGGTTTCCGACTGAAACACAGCGTCCTCTCCGCGCAAGACCGCAGGAATCACGCTTTCCTGAACTGAAGTGGGCGATGCTATTCCGATTTTTTCCAAGCGCGAGACGAAATTTTCTTCCACGCCGAGTTCCGCAAATTTTTTTTCCATGCGAACATTCTATCAAAAATGAACTTGAAAAGCAAGCGCGCTTTTGCTATAATTGAAGAATGAAAATCGGAATTGACACATTTTGCTGCGATCACGGACGAAGCGGCACGGGAACATACCTTTACTATCTTGTCTCGGCGTTGGGAGCGGAGGGCGGAAACGAATATGTCCTTTTCGGCTCCGGAATCGACCGATACACTTACAGCGCGGAAAGCGCAATGCCATTCCTCGAAGTGAAAGTTCCCGACTCAATTCAGGCGGAACGCTTTTGGCACAAGTTCCTTTCAAAAAGATTTTACAAGGCGCAGAAGTTCGACGCGGTTCTGTATCCTGCTGCTTCGAGAATGCTTCCGTCCAAATTTCCCGTTCCCGGGGCGGCCGTGATAAACGACACGCTTTCGATGATGATTGCAAAATCCGTCATACCGAAGAAAGCCACGCTGAAAAGCCTTTCGCGCGCACAAAAGATAATCGTGCCGACAAAGTTTCTTCGAAACGACTTGATTTCGCTCGGGCTTGACAGCGAAAAAATAGTAGTGGTGCGCCACGGAATCGACCACAGCCGTTTCTACCAGCGTCCAGTCGAAGAGCGCGACACGGTCGACATAAAGCCTTTTGCCATAAAACGACCGTACATTCTGTATCCGTCGCGCATTTCGGGCGCGGGCAAAAAGCACATCGAGCTGATAAAAGCTTTCGGCATCTTCAAGAAGCGCACGTCCGCTCCCCACAGGCTCGTGCTCGCAGGGCAGGAAGACGCGTTCGCTGAAGAAGTGCACAAGGCGGTGTTCGCCTCCAAGTACGCGAGCGACATCTTCCTCACGGGATTCTTTCCGCGCGAAGGCTTGGTGCGGCTTTACGGCGGGGCGGAGGCGTGCGTTTTCCCGTCTGTGCAAGAAGGCGCGGGGCTTCCGCTCATAGAGGCAATGGCTTCTGGCGTGCCGGTGGCGTGCTCGTCGTCGGGCGCGCTCGGCGAGACTTCGGGCGGAAACGCGGTTCTCTTCGACAGCGACAGCGCACAAGAAATCGCGCTCGCGATTGAAAAAGTCTGCACGCAAGGAGAAGAGCGCGACGCCCTCATCAAGAAGGCTCTCGAATGGAGCGAAGAATTCACTTGGCAAAAGTGCGCCCGCGAGACCGCAGAAATCCTCAGAAGCCTTTAGTCTGATAAGAATTCTGTGTCGCGCTTATATTTGACTGGCACATTGTACGATTCATCTTCATAAAGCAGGCTTTTCACAAAAAAGTACAGGCAAATTTCATCGTCATAGGGATGAGACAAATCCATTTCATGGCGGAGATGTTTGTCCTTTTTGAAAAAAAAGCCGTCGCCTGAATCAATCCACACAAACTGGCAAAGCTCGAAATCAAAATAGCAAAGCGAACAGGATGGGTTTTCCACGGCGGAACTTATTCTAAAGCATTCGCCATCTTCTACGACAGAAGGCTTTGCAAAAACGACAATTTCATGCGGCGATTTTTTCCATTCGCCGGTTTCTTTGTTTTCTTGCCGACAACTTTCGTGCGGAACAAAAACGCAGAAATCTTCAGGGTTTTCAGCGTAGTCAAGCGTGAAATACATTTTTTGAGGAAGGCGTATCCGTTTCGTCTTTCCTATGACGACAGTTCTTTTTGCCGTTTCCACCCGCGATGACGAAACTGGTGTCAAAAAATTCAAGTCGATTTTTTCCCCACGGCATTTATCATCCAAAATATTCCAGGCGACATCATGAGAATCCGATCCAAATTCGCTTGCCACGGCGAAAAACGCGAAAATGAAATGCTCGGGAAAAAGGAAAAACAGAAGGACGAGCAAAACGAAAAACGCACAAGAAACTTCACGAAGCACTTTCTTGGCTTTTTTCATATTTGCTTCCTTCATTTGTGGCATTTTGCAACGCAAAAATTCGCGGCAATCACGATTGCCACTCGTGTGTCATAAACAAAAAAAGTTTCGCAAAAGCGAACATTTAGATGTAGCGGCTGAAATATCGCCGCTACATCTAATACGAGTTTTTTTCAAAAACTCGCTTATTTACTGTCATTTCTCATTTCATTGCGAAACTGCTTTTTCAGCAACTCGAAAGCTGAAACTTTCTTCGTTGCTGAAAAATAAGGAAACTTTTTTGTAACTATTAACTAATCACTTTTCATTGTCAATTGGCTTATGCCGATTCTTGGAGCAAAGCTTCCGCTTCGGGCTTTCGTTTCATTTCCACCACGTCTTTCGTGATTTCAAGCCGCTTTTTGCCGGGCATGCTCGGAAGCTCGTACATCGAGTCCAAAAGCATCTTTTCCACGATGGCACGAAGTCCGCGCGCGCCGGTTTTTTGCTTTATTGCCGTGTCGGCGATCGCGCCAATCGCGTCGTCGGTGAACTGCAAGTCCACGTTGTCCATCGCGAACGATGCCTTGAACTGCTTTGTGATGGCGTTCTTTGGCTGCGTGAGGATTTCGACCAAATCGTCGCGCGTCAAATCCTTGAGGGCGACCGTAATCGGCATTCGTCCGATGAGTTCGGGGATAAGACCGAATTTCACGAGGTCGTCGGGAGTCACTTGGTTCAAAAGCTGCATCCTTTCTTCGTCCGTCATCGTGGCGACGTTCGAGCCGAATCCGAGCGAATGCTCCGCCGTGCGCTGTTCGATGATTTTCTCAAGCCCCACGAACGCGCCGCCTAATATGAACAAAATATTTGTCGTGTCGATGTCGATGAGTTCCTGATTCGGATGCTTTCGTCCGCCCTGCGGTGGAACGGAAGCCTTCGTTCCCTCGATGATTTTCAAAAGTGCCTGCTGGACGCCTTCTCCCGAAACGTCGCGGGTAATCGAAGTGTTTTCGCTTTTTCGCGCGATTTTGTCGATTTCGTCGATGAAAATTATTCCGCGCTCTGCCTGCGCTATGTTGCCGTCCGCCGCGTTTATGAGCTTGAGAAGCACATTCTCTACGTCTTCGCCGACATATCCCGCCTCGGTGAGCGTCGTGGCGTCCGCAATCGCGAACGGCACTTTCAGCTTCTGCGCGAGCGTTCTCGCCAAAAGCGTCTTTCCGCTTCCCGTAGGACCGATGAGAAGGATGTTCGACTTTTCTATCTTGACTTCGCTGTCTGCCTGTTCCGCCTTGCCCAAAACTGCGAGCCGCTTGTAATGGTTGTAGACCGCGACGCTGAGGGCTTTCTTCGCGTCGTCCTGGCTCACGACATATTGGTCGAGATACGACTTGAAATCCTTCGGACTTGGCACTTGACTCAATTCAAGCTGCTCCACGCCGTTGTCCAAATCCTCGAGCGTTCGCTGCGCCAAAAAAGCGCAGTCCTTGCATATAAAAATACTGTCGATTTTCGACATGACGAGCTTTCGCTCTTCGTCGCCGGGCTTTCCGCAGAACGCGCAGAAATTGGCGTTTATGTTCTTGAACAAACTCATGACTTTCCTCCCTCAATAAAAATAAATTATTTTGTCTTGCGGCTTTCCATGATTGTGTCCACAATGCCGTAGGCTTTCGCGTCGTCCGCGGTCATATAGAAGTCGCGTTCAATGTCCTTCGCAATCGTCTCCTCGCTCTGTCCCGTGTGGGAAGCAAGGTATTTTACCGAAAGTTCCTTGAGACGGATGATTTCTTTCGCCTGAATCGCGATGTCGCTTTCCTGTCCGCCGACGCCGCCCCGCGGCTGGTGAATCATCACGCGGGAAGAGGGGAGCGCGAAACGCTTTCCTTTCGAGCCGCCGGCAAGGAGAATCGCCGCCATGCTCGCCGCCTGCCCGAGACAAATCGTCTGAATCGGGCATTTGACGTACTGCATCGTGTCATAAATCGCGAGTCCCGCCGTAACCGAGCCGCCCGGAGAATTGATGTATATGCTGATGTCCTTGTCCGGGTTTTCGGATTCAAGGAAAAGAATTTGCCCCACGACCAAATCCGCCGTAGCGTCATTTATCTCGCCGTCAACGAAAATTATCCTGTCCTTGAGAAGACGCGAAAAAAGGTCGTAGGATCGCTCGCCGTTTCCCGTCCGCTCGATGACATAGGGAACCATATTGTTCATTTTTTCATTCATACTTTTCTTCATACTTCAATAATAGTGAATTTTTCCCGAATTGGCAAGGAAAATCGCGACGGTTTTAAACCAATGCCTAGTTCTGCCTGAACAAGTCCGCGAACGCGATTTTCTCACCTTTGGAAACTTTCACTTCTTTGTAGAGTTCGGCGTAGAGCTTTTGCTCCTTCGCGTCGTCAATCAAGTATTCCTTCGAACGCGCGTCCTCGTAGTGCTTTTTCACTTCCTCCACGGTCGTGTTGCTCTGCGCGGCGATCTCCTTGTATTTTTCCTCGATTTCCTCAGGTGTCACGCTGATGTTGCGCGCGCGGATGAGACTGTCCACGATGATGCGGCTTTTGAGCATTTTTTCGCTGTCGCCGGTCCACTGCGCGAGCATCTGCTCTTTCGTCTGTCCTGAAGCCTCGACCATCTTCGCCAACTGTTCGGGCGTAGTGCGGAATTGGTTCGCCATCATTTCCCAGCGTCCGTTCAGCTCGGTCTCAAGCATGCTCGCTGGAATTTCAAAAGGATTCTTTTCGACGAGCTGTTCGAGCAGGCTGTTGCTCTTGAGTTCGCCCACGCGTCGGGCGGCCGCGCTTTTCATGTTGATTTTCAGGTCGTTTTTCAAATCGTCGAGCGTCTTGAATTTCTCGCTCACGTCCTGCGCCAAATCGTCGTCCAGCGCGGGCAGGTTGCGGATTTTCATCGCCTTGACCGTAACGCGGATTTTCTTCGTCTTTCCTGCCAAATCCTTGTCGGCATCGTCCGCCGCATATGTCTTGGTGATTTCCTTCGGTTCGTCCTTTTTCATTCCGATGATTTCATCGTCAATCTTGTAGATGTTCTCGCCCGTGCCCACGGTAAAGACGAAGCCCTCGCGCTTCGAGCCTTCAACGACGTTTCCGGCATCGTCAAGCTCGCAGTAATCTATCGTAACGATGTCGTCCTTTTTTACTGTTTCGCCATCGGCCTTGTCTTCAATCGTGGCGTTGCGCTCTTGAATCGCCTTGAGTTCCTCCGCCAATTCCTTTTCGCCGATTTCCACCTGCGCTTCCTTGACTTCGATTCCCTTGAAATTCTCGACTTTCACTTTCGGGAAAATGTCGTAGGAAACCGTATAGGTCAAATCCTTTTCCAAGTCCAGCACGGGCATTTCCTCAAGTTTCGGCTGGCAATAGGGAAGCGGCCGGTTTTCCTTTTCCGCCTCGTCCTGGAAAATCTCGTTCAGGCTTCCGTCGATGATTTCGCCCAAGACATCCGCCTTGAGCGCGTCGCCGTATTTCTTTTCAAGAACATCGAGCGGAACATGTCCTTTCCTGAATCCCGGAATCTGGATTTGCTTGGAAAGTTTCGAGATGTTTTCCTTGTATGATTTTGCCACGTCGTCTTTGGCGACGGTCACCGTAAGCTTTACGGCGGATTTTTCGAGCGGCGTGAATTGCTTTGTCAACTGCACTTTGATTTCTCCTGATGTCCGCGTTCGCGGCGATTTTTCATTGTTTGAAAAAAAAGCGGTTCTGTTGAACCGCCTTTCGAAAAGCGGAAAACGGGAGTCGGACCCGCGACATCCACCTTGGCAAGGTGGCGCTCTACCACTGAGCTATTTCCGCAAAAGATTTCGCTTGCCAGCGAAATCTTTTGCAATGAGTTTTTACTTGCTCGCACGGCTCGCATATTTTCGTGTTTCACACGAAAATACCGTAAAAACTCACAGCGAATTTCGCTGGACGGTAGTTTTTTTTTCGCAACGAGTTTTTGCTTGCTCGCAAGCGGTAAAAAAATATTGCGTCGCAACTACCAAAAGCAATTTCAAAAAGAGCGGAAAACGGGAGTCGGACCCGCGACATCCACCTTGGCAAGGTGGCGCTCTACCACTGAGCTATTTCCGCAAAAGATTTCGCTCACCAGCGATTTTTTGCAATGAGTTTTTTGTTTGCCCGCAAAAACTCACAGCGAATTTCGCTGAACAGCATTTTTTACAAGCCGAAATTGCGAGAGGAGGGACTTGAACCCTCACGCCTAGGGCACTAGATCCTAAGTCTAGCGTGTCTGCCATTTCACCACTCTCGCGTTGGGCTATGCAGAACCCGCCGAAAAGGCTTGTATTTTTAGTATTTTATAATAATTTGAAAATTTAGTCAAGCACTTGAAAGAAAAATATCAAATTTTTTGCAAAAATCGAGCGGCGCGAGTTTTCGCTTGCTCGCAAGCAAGTCCGCAAGGCTTGCGATGTTTCAGCCGTTAAATTTAAATGTTCCTTGACACTTCGTCTCGAAAAATGTTATATTACATAATCGCGCAAATCGTTTTGCGTGTCGCGTGATTTTGCGTTCCTGCGGTGTTTGGAGACTCGCGCGGACGAAAAAGTGTCGCGTTTTTCACATTGCATATTATTGATAAAACGGAGTTAAGAATTGATTACAGTTTCAGACGTTAGTTTAAAGTTCAGCGAGAAGCCGCTTTTCAAGGACGTGAATTTGAAATTCACGCCGGGCAACTGCTACGGAATCATCGGCGCGAACGGCGCAGGAAAATCCACTTTCCTCAAAGTGCTTTCGGGCGAACAGGAGCACGACTCGGGCACGATAGCGATTGGCACGGGCGAGCGGATGGCAGTGCTGAAGCAGGATCACTTCGCGTTCGATTCGTATTCGGTGAAAGACGCCGTGATGTTCGGCTATCCGAAGCTTTACGAAGTGGCGAAGGCGCGCGAGGCGATTTACGAAAAGGAAGATTTCAGCGAGGAGGACGGAAACCGCGCCGCGGAACTTGAAGGCGAATTCAGCGAGATGGGCGGATGGGAAGCGGAAAACCAAATCGAGCAGATGCTTTCGGGCCTCGGGCTGGAAGAGGAATTCCACGACAAGATGATGAGCGAACTTGACGAAAGCCAAAAAGTGCGCGTCTTGCTCGCGCAGGCGCTTTTCGGAAATCCTGACATTTTGCTTTTGGACGAGCCGACGAACGGTCTTGACTTGGAGTCGATCGCGTGGCTTGAAGAATTCCTGATGGAATTTCCGAACATCGTGATTGTCGTGAGCCACGACCGCCACTTTTTGAATTCGGTCTGCACGTACATCTGCGACATCGACTACGGCAAAATCAGCCAGTTCACTGGCAACTACGACTTTTGGTATCAGATGAGCCAAATCATGCAGCGGCAGGCTAAAGACCAGGCGAAAAAGCGCGAGGAAAAAATCGCCGACTTGAAGGAATTCATCCAGCGTTTTGCCTCGAATGCCGCGAAAAGCCGCCAGGCCACCAGCCGCAAGAAAGTCCTTGAAACGTTGGAGCTCGAAGAGCTGCCTGTCACGAGCCGCAAATTTCCTTATGTCAATTTCCGTCCCGAGCGTCCCATCGGAAACAATGTGCTTGAGACGAAGTCGCTTTGTCTCTGCGAGGACGGCGAAAAGCTTCTCGACAATTTTTCGCTCGTGGTGAACCGCACGGACAAAGTGGCGTTCGTCGGAATCGAACACAATTCGATTTCCGCGCTGTTTGACATAGTCGCAGGGCAGAGGAAGGCGGATTCAGGCGAATACTTTTGGGGACAGACGGCGAAATTCTCGTACTTGCCGCGCGACAATTCCGCGTTCTTCGAGAACAGCTACAATATCACCGAGTGGCTCAAACAATATTCTCCCGACCAAAACGACGCTTACGTGCGCGGATTTTTGGGACGGATGCTTTTTTCGGGCGACGAGTCGCTGAAAAGCGTGCGCGTCTTGAGCGGCGGCGAAAAGGTGCGTTGCATGCTTTCGCGAATGATGCTTTCCGGCGCGAACGTGCTGATTTTGGACGACCCGACGAACCACCTCGATTTGGAGGCGATTCAAAGCCTGAACGAGGCTTTGGTGAGTTTTCCGGGCGTGGTGCTTTTTACGAGCCACGACCACGAGTTCATACAGTCCATCGCCAACCGAATCGTGGAAATCACGCCGCGCGGCGTAATCGACAGGATGATGCCGTTCGACGACTACCGCGCCGACAAACATATTGCTGAAATGCGAAAGGATTTTTACAAAGGAAGCGGCAAGAAGATACGGCTTTGATTTGGCATAAATGAAGATGTGGAGGAAATCATGAGAAACGTTTTTTTCGCCATTTTCGCAGCTTATGTTTTCGCAGGATTTTTGTTCGGCGAGAATTTCGTCTGGAAACACGAGGCGGCGGAAAACCACGGACTTTCTCCGAACATCGGTGAGCGGCTTCACGAAATCCTCGATGAGACTAGCGACATCCACGCATGGGCGTTCGCGAAGGACGGCGTAATCATCGAAGATTTCTACCGCCCGCCTTACGATTCATCAACGAACTTCGCGATTCATTCTTGCTCGAAAAGCATTACGGGGACTCTCGTCGCCATCGCGATCGCGCAGGGAAAAATCAAAGGGCTTGACCAGCTTGTTTCGGACTATTTTCCGGACGCGACCGCCGCGCAAAAGCAGACTTTGAAAAACATAACGATACGGCATTTGCTGACGAACACTTCGGGAATTTCCGTGAGCGATGCGTCGAATTGGACTGAATGGCGGGGCAGCGAGAATTGGGTGGAATGGATTTTGAACCGTCCCGCGCCGAACTATCCGGGACAGGTCTTTTCTTACGCCACGCAGAACACGCATTTGCTTTCGTACATTTTGCAGAAAGCCACTGGCGAAACGCTTTTCGAGTACGCGAAAAAAAATCTCTTCGACAAAATCGGAATGAAAAGCGCGACGCTTTCAAGCGACGCTCAGGGAATCGGCGATGGCGGAAACGGCTACACGCTCACGATTGAAGACATGTTGCGCTTCGGGCAGCTTTATTTGAACGGCGGCAAGTGGCAGGGCGAACAAGTCGTTCCCGAATATTGGACGCGCGAGGCGGGAGTCGCGCACGTCAAGCGGAATGTCGGCACGGCGAACTACGGCTGGCAGTTTTGGGTGCGCAACTTCAATGGAGCGGACTCGTTCTTCGCGTGGGGCTACGCCGGGCAGTTCATTTTCATAATTCCGTCAAAAGACATCGTGATGGCGTTCGCGAGCAGCCACACGGGAAGCATCGCGGTCTATTTCAACGCCGTCCGCGCCGTTATTGACGCAAGCAAGTAGGATGATTGTAAGGCGGTAAAACCTTATAAATTAAGTCCGCAGGAAACGCGCTTGAAACTTCGCCTGACGGCCCGTTGCGAGAACAGTTTCCGAGGAATGTAATTTCGCCTGCGCGAGCGGGCAATTCAATAAACGAGTTTCTGCAAGGAAACGTGAGTTACACTTGTCGCGCCACTTCAGCGGCAAGTGTAAACATTCCTTAATTTTTGGCAACGAACGAATCTTCAGATTCGAGAGTTGTTAAAAACTGCGATTTCACAGCGAAGCGAAAAATCGCAGTATGATAAACGAGTTTTTGAAAAAAACTCGAAGTTAAACTTGTCGGCGACATTTTTGACGACAAGTTTAAACATTTATGCTCGCTTTGGATGAGGATTGAATTCCGCACGATATCCAAAGTGCGCTTATTTTCCTAAATTCTCATTTCACCGCGCCGCCGTGATAGTGGCATTCGTAACATTTCTGGTTGCGGAAGAAAATTTCTTCGAAGCCCTGAAAAAATTCCATGTCGCCGTGGATTTCGGTTTTGTAAAAAAATTCTCCTGCGGAAAAATGAAGCGGTCCGCGCGGAAATTGGTCAGTGCACTGCCGCAAGGCGGCTTTCAAAAAGTCGCCACTGAAATTTTCGTTCCTTACTCTTCCCGAATAATTCATCGCCCAAACTGGCGAGCCGCTTTTCCAAACGGCTTCTTCGCCAGAAAATTTTTCTCCGCCAAGATACGTGTCGATGTAGAGCCAGCCGTTTTCCTCGAAGCGGAAGTCGTGAGACTCGGGGCGGCTCGGCGCGCATTGGCCGGACGCTGCGGCGTAAGTGTTCTTCGCCGCCTTCGTCCTGAAAAGCGCGAGCTGCCGCATTTCCTCGCCTTTGACTTCGACGACGCTTTTTTCGCATTCGCCGTTTTTCACGAGATAGTCTATCGACACGCTGAAAATGCGGCTCAACTCCAAAAGGTTTTGGATGTCGGGAAACGCCTGCGCGCTCTCCCATCTTGCCACCGCCTGCCGTGAAATTCCGAGCGTTTCCGAAAGGCTCTCCTGCGTGATTCCGCGCGCACTTCGCAACACTTTCAGCTTTTCGTTGAAATTCATTTTGTTCTCCCAATAAAGAAAAAGTTTTAAAAACTGAAAAAAAAATTCAATTTTCAAAAACAGTTTACCATACTTTGCCTGCGAATTGAAATCACTTTTATGTTGCGATTTTGCAATTCCCCGGTTGCGGAATTTTTCATTGAAAAAAATCGCGCGAAATCTTGAATGTTTTTTCTAAACAAATTTTTGAAAATTCCGATAAACAAGGTGAATAAGTATTTTTGTGTTTGATGTGGAGGCGGTCATGGCGCAGGAAAAACTTGCGGAAATTTTGGCGGAAGAAAATTCCGTATTGGATTCGATTTTGGAATTTCAGGCGAAACTGTATTCGATAGTCAAGGAAAAGGATTGGGCGAATCTCGAAAAGACGATGGCGCAAATGAACACTCTCGCGTCGCGTTTTTCCGCGTTGGATGTGAAGCGCGACGAAATTTTTGCGTCGGGTCATGAACTTTCTGCGGAAGAAAAAAATCTCGTGCTCGAGCTTCGTTCCCGCTTTTTGAAATCGAAAGTTGAAAGCCATGCGCTGAACACTTACATCGAGACAATGCAGAATTTCGTGCGAGGCGTTTTGGATAATGCTGTGCCGCAAAAGCGCAACGTCTTGTATTCGCGCGAAGGAAAGATTCTCAAGCCCGAGCCGGAGAGCGTCGTGCTGAATAAGGTTTTGTAGGATTGATTTGGATTCCCGTTTCAAGCACGGGAATGACGGCAGGAGGAACAGATAAAAAGTTGTCTGAAATGTCGTCAACTTTTTATCTTCAAAGTTCGCGACGCGAACTTTCTTATGGAGTGTGCGTTTTCATTTCATTGCAAACGCACGAAAAAAATTATTCGCGAAATTGACATTTCGCTCATAATTTTTTTTGGAGGAGCAGATAAAAAGTTGTCTGAAATGTCGTCAACTTTTTATCTTCAAAGTTCGCGTCGCGAACTTTCTTATGGAGTGTGCGTTTTCATTTCATTGCAAACGCACGAAAAAAATTATTCGCGAAATTGACATTTCGCTCATAATTTTTTTTGGAGGAGCAGGTAAAAAGTTGTCTGAGATGTCGTCAACTTTTTATCTTCAAAGTTCGCGTCGCGAACTTTTTTATGGAGTGTGCGTTTTCATTTCATTGCAAACGCACGAAAAAAATTATTCGCGAAATTGATATTTCGCCCATAATTTTTTTGGAGGAAATTATGTCGACTTTTTCAGGAATAGAAATCGGAAAGCGCAGTCTGAACGCGCACCAAAGTTCGATCGCGACGGCGGGACACAACATAACGAATGCGAACACGGAAGGCTATTCGCGACAGCGCATGCAGCTTCGCGCCTTCGATCCGATTTATCGCCCCGACCTTTCCCGCGCGGAAGTCCCTGGACAAATCGGGCAGGGAATGGAAGCGCAGAGCGTCCGTCGCGTTCGAGACGAAATGCTCGACCAACGAATCGTGGAGCAGGGCAATCAGGAGACGTATTGGGAGACGCGCAGCAAATATTATATGATGCTCGAGCAGATTTACAACGAGCCTGACGATGTTTCCGTGCGCACGACGATGGACAAATTCTGGGAATCTTGGCAGGAACTTTCTCTCTATCCCGAAAGCCAGGCGCACCGCGAGGCGGTGGTTTCGCGCGGACAGTCGCTCGTCAATTCGATTCAAAACCGCGACAAGGCTTTGACGGGAATCGGAAACCTTTTGAACAGCGACATCGAGTCGAACGTTGCGCAGCTCAACGACTACGCGAATCAAATCGCCTCCCTTTCAAAGGAAATCGTGCGTTCCAAGGCGATGGGCGACAATCCGAACGACTTGATGGATCGCCGCGATTTGCTCGTGGAAAAACTTTCGAAAATCGCGAACATCACGAGCGACCAGCGTGACAGCGACGAATTCATGGTTCATATTGAAGGGCACATTTTGGTGCAGGGCGGCATCGCCCGACAGTTTGACGTGGAAAGCGTCGTGGACAACAACGGCTACAGCCGCGTGGTCTGGGCAGACACCCGAAACGAGGCGAGCGTAAAAGGCGGCTCTCTCGGCGCGTTGATTGAACTTCGCGATGTTGACGTTCGAAACGAAATCCAGTCGCTCAACACGATGACGATGAATTTCGCGGACTTGGTGAACGACGTGCATCGAAATTCAGTGGGCGCGAACAACACGACAGGGCTTGACTTTTTTGTGCAGCGTCCGTTCGTGGAAAACACCAACGGCAACTACGATTCCGACGGCGACGGCGTAGAGGACAGGACTTACGCTTTCCGCTTCACCGGAACGAATTCGCTCGACGCGCAGGAGCAAGTCGGAATCGCCGGAGTGATGACGCTTTCAGGACATTCGGGCAATGTGCAAGTGCCGTACTATCCGACCGACCGCGTGGAAGACGTAATCAACCGCATCAACGACTCGAACGGCGAGGTGAAGGCTTATCTCGACCGCAACAACAACTTGGTGCTCAAGGCGACGGCCGCGCAGGAAATCGAAAATCCCGATTTCGTGATTCGCCATGTCGAGGATTCTGGATATTTCCTTGCGGGATATTCGGGAATCTTGAACGGAACTGGCGCGGAAAATGCCTACGACTTCGGCGCGGCGAACGCGGTGAATGCGCTTCGCGGAATGGACGGGGAGGGCGCGCGCGCGCAATTTGCCGTGGCTCCGTACACGAATCCTTCGACTTACCTTGAAATCAACGCCGCGATTCGAAACGACGTGATGAGCGTCGCCTCCGCTTATGCCGACCACACTGGCCGCGCAGTAAACGGAGACGGACGCGCCGCCACTGAAATCGCTTCGATTCGGAACTCGAAAGTGATGATTGGACGCGAGCGCACGCTCGACGATTATTTTGCCGACACCGTTACGAATGTCGGGCTTAAGGGCGAGCAGGCAGAGACGAACATGCTCAGCCAAAACGCCGTGATGGACGATTTGCGCGGATTGCGCGATTCCATCAGCGGAGTAAACATCGACGAGGAACTCGCCGACATCATGAAATTCCAGCATGGCTACAATGCCGCCGCGAAATTCATCAGCGTGTTCGACTCGCTCATCGATACCGTCATAAATCGGCTCGGCGTGTGATGATTTTGTTTTCTCATTGCGAGACCGCGCTCGTTGCGAGTTTGTACAGCAAACTCGGTAGCAAGCCGAAGTGCTTGCGGAGCAATACGCCGCTGCGCGTCGTTTTGTTATAGGAAATTTATTTAACATCATCGCTTGCGCGATGGGGCAATCTATGATGATACGGAGGATACTATGAGAAGAATCAGTTCTGGAATGAATGACACGGATGTTCAGTCGCGCCTTCGCCTTCAGGAATTCAAGCTGAACAAGGCGAACAACCAGCTCGGCAGCCAACGCCGCATACAAGAATTGCGCGACGATCCGATCGCGGCGGGACATTTGGTGCGCTACCAGTCGTTCGAAGGACGCGTGAAGCAGTTCGAGGCGAATGCGCAAACTTTGACCGAACGCTTTACCGTTCGCGAAGGCTACATCAATGAGTCTCTCCAAGTCATGCACCGCATCCGCGAGCTTGCCGTCCAGGGCGCGCACGGAACTTACACCGCCGAAGATCTCAAAAACATGGCGGGCGAAGTGGACCAGCTTTTGCGCGAGATAATCCAAAATGCCAACGCGGTCGACCAAGACGGCAACGCACTTTTCGCCGGCACGAACACAAAGGCGACTGCGTTCGAAGTGGAAATGGGAAATGTCGAAGGCTCAGGCGTCCCGATGATCGCGCAGGTGGTCTACAACGGAAACGTCGGCACGAACAATGTGGAAGTGGACGAGGGACAATATCTCGAAGTGAACAATTCCGGAAACCGCACGTTTTGGGCGGAGGCGCAAATGTTGACGAGCGGTCGCGACGCGACGCAATGGCAGGCGCAGGAAGACGGCATTATTTCCGTGGACGGAAAAGAAATTTCGATTTCCCGTGGCGACAATGTGTACGCGCTGATTTCAAAAATCAACAATTCCGATGCGGCGGTAAAGGCGAGCCTAGATCCGCTCACGCGCGGAATTCATCTTCAGACGACGGACGCGCGGCAACTTTGGCTTTCGGACGTGCGCGGAACTGCCCTCACGGATTTGGGCGTGATAAGCGGCGCGGAACAGCGTCCGCCTTACAATGCGGCGAACGGCGCGCGGGTTTCAGGCGGCTCTCTTTTCGACAGCGTGATTGCCTTGCGCGACGCGATGCTTCGAGGTGACCACGAGGCCATCGGCGGACGCGTGCTCGGTTCGCTCGACGCGGGCGTGTCCAATTTGGTTACGCGTCTTTCCGAAAACGGCTCGAACTACGAACGCGCGATGCTCAATGTCACGCGCAATTCCCAGACCGCGCTCAATGTCACGAAAATGATTTCCACTGAAGGCGACCTTGACTTTACCAAGGCGGTGACGGACATGAAAATGCTTGACTACGTTCACCAGGCGTCGCTTTCCGTCGCGGGCAAAATGTATTCGAGCACGCTTTTGAATTACATGCGATGATAGATAAGTAATAGGGAAGAAGTAATATTGTGGGCGTTTAATTAAAAAAAACATTCGTGAAGGAGCGGAAAGAAAGGCGAAATCGCTCTGATTGCTTCTCAATGAATGGCGCGAGTTTTCGCCTAGCGGAAACTCGTAAGCAATGCGGAGCATTGCGATTTTTGACTTTCCAGCCGCGACTGGAAGAATGTCTTTTTTTGAAAATTGAAATTCACATTATTACCTAATTTCGTTGGAGAAAGAAAATGGATGTCAAGACAAAATGGGGAACGACGGTTCAAGTGGAAAAGGAAAAGCTTTTGGAATTTCCCGAAGGACTTTTCGGCTTCGAGGGATGCAAGAACTATGCGATTTTCGAAAGCGACTATCCGCCCTTCATGTGGATGCAGTCGCTCGAAGAGGAACGCCTCGCTTTTCTCATCGTAGATCCATTCGTCGTCGCGCCCGACTACGAGCTTGACATCGATGACAAGTCTCTTTCCAAAATTGATGTCACTTCGCCGGCGCAAGTTCATGTCATGGTAATCGTAACGATTCCGTCCGACGGCTCGCCAATCACCGTGAACTTGCAAGGTCCGCTCGTCATAAACCACACGAACCAAAAGTGCATGCAAGTCGTGCTGAACGACGGCAGGTGGAACACGAAATTCGACGTGCTCAAAGCGTTGAAGGCGAACGAGGCGAAATCCTCCAAAAACGGAGGAAACTGATGCTGATTCTTTCAAGGAAGACCGATGAGAAAATTAAAATCGGCGAGGAAATCACAATCACGATAATCGAAGTGCGCGGCGACCAAGTGAAAATCGGCGTGGAAGCGCCCAAGGACGTGAAAGTTTTCCGCCAGGAAGTGTTCAACGCGATAAAAAACGAAAACAAGTCCGCCGCAGACATTCCGAGTGCGGAAAACATCGACCGCCTGAAAAGACTTTTGGGATGAAGACGCGGATGCGTTTTCGTGAAACTCGCTTCATAGCAGAAAGGGCGGCGCGATTGCGCCGCCCTTTCTGTGATGTTAATCTACTTGTGTGAAATTTTGTCCTTCAAACTTGCATTCATAATCATTTCCGTCGAAAGTTACCGTTACTTTTTCTTTGGCGATGTCTTCGGTGTAAGAGCCGGTTTTCTTTTCTTCTTCAAATTCAATGCTGTTGCCTTTGCCGAATGTGCCGTACAATTCTTCGCCTTCTATGCTTTTTTCGCTAGATGTTTTATAAAAAGTAACACCCGAGCAGTCAATCTCAACAAGTCGTATTTCGCCTTCATTCGAATATGAACATTGGGATTTGATCAAATTCTTTACCCCTGTGAATTTTTCGGTGAGCATCATTTTCTTGTCTTTGATTTCGTATTTGTAAGTAATTGTTGCTTTGAAGAGTGCGTTCCAATATTTGAGAAGATTGGCCGACTCCAATTCATCTATATCATCAGTAGAGATTTTTGAAAGGAGTTCATCGTAGGTCCGCGGAGTGCTAGGATCATCAAGACGATCTTTTTCCACTTTTATATAGATTTCTTGCTTTTTTGAGTCCCATGTGTATTTGTATGCTTGTTCAAAAATGTCGCCACCATCGTAGTATAGTTCCGCTGTACCGTCGGCTTTTAGGATGAGGTAAGTTCGCGGGCTTGAATTCGTACCATCGCCTTCACCCAATTTGATTTCGTTTGTCTCAGTATTTCCGCCTAGTATTTCTAAAACTGGATTTTTGCCGACCGATGTAGGAAGTGTCGGACTTGGCGAGTCTGTGCTAGAATCGCTGTTGTTAGAGCAGGATGTCGTGATGAGAGAGAATGCGAGGAATGCTAATACCCCCCCCCAATGCATTTCATTGTTGTTTTTGTGAACTTTTTCATAAGTTCCTCCTTGAATAAAGTATATGTAATAATAGCACGGTTTCTCGTCAGTGTCAAGGCGAAACGCACAATCATTCGGCAAAAAAATTATTCATTACTAACTGTTGATTGTCCTTTCGGCTTCGCTCGCGCGGAAATAGTGCGGACCATCGTATTCGGCGACAGGCGGTTCGCCGCGCGCGATTTTTTCTTCCGCCAAATCGAAAACGCTTTTCAAATTCGTCACGCCGCCTTTCGCGCAAATCAATTTTTTTCCTTGCAGGAAATTTCCGCGCGCGCGCGCTTTCAAAAAAGTTTCGGCTTCGCCCGCGACAAAAATTTCTTCGTGCAATTTTCTTTCGATTTCATTCTCGAAAAAATCTTCCAGTTTTTGCGCCAAATCCTCAAGTTCAAAATCGTCGCAGGTAATTATTTCTTTTTCACCTGAAAACGCCTTCGCGAAAAATTTGTCCTTTCGCGCGTCGATTACGGAAAGCACGATGCCGCTGAAATCCTTGAAAGGCGCGGCATAAGAGTCGAGCGAGTTCACCGCGTAAATCGGAATTCCATGCGCGGCTTCGATTGCTTTCAGCGCGGCAAAGCCGAGCCTCAGCCCGGTGAAAGAGCCAGGCCCTGAGCACAATGCCGTGTAGTCCAAATCGCGCGGTGCGATTTCCGCCTGCGACAAAACGTAGTCGATTGCCGGAAGCAGCTTTTCGCTTTGCCGCATTCCGATGTCGAGCGTGAGCGAAACCAAATTTCCGCCTTTTTTCGCCGCCACGGTGATTCTTGAAATTGACGTGTCAAGCGCGAGCGCGTTCATTGTGCGTCTCCGAAATTTTCATACGGCCAATTTTCCACGCTTATTTTCCGCGACGGATTCGCGGAATTTTCATCGTTTTCAATTTTTATTTTTATCGTCCGAGCCGGCAATTCTTCCATGATTTTTTCGCTCCATTCAATTACGCAGACTCCGTTTCCGTAAAGCATTTCGTCCGCGCCCAAATTTGCGAAGTCGTCCGCGCCTTGCAGTCGGTACACGTCGAAATGGTAGAGCGGCATTTTTCCCGCGTATTCCGAGACGAGGCAAAATGTGGGGCTTGTGATTGTGTCGTCCACGCCGAGCGCGCGCGCGATTCCCTTCGTGATTGTCGTCTTTCCGGCGGCGAGATTTCCTTCAAGCGCGATGATGTCGCCCGAGCGCAAAAGCGCGCCGAGCCGTTCTCCGAGCGCGACGGTTTCCTCCGCCGAAGTCGTGCGGAAATTCATATCGGCAAAGTTCCATTGTCGTCGAGTTTGAGTATGAATTCTTTCAAAGCTTTCGTGATTGGAATTGCCGGATAATTCGGCTGGTTCAAAATGTCGATGTCGATTTCCTTGTTTCCGAAAGGCCCCATTTCAATGCAGAATTCAATTGGAGAATCCACGATTTCCGTTGGCAGTTTGAGCGAGGCGAGCGCTTTGTAGCGCCTTATGTAATAAATCGCGCCCGGCGAGCGCTCGATGTTTTTTAGTTCTAGAACTTCCATTTTAATTACCTGCAACGTGTTTTTCAATTATAGCACATTATGCAAAAAAAATCAAGCCCTATAATTGTATACATAAGAAAAAATTTCGTTTCGCTGTTTTCCCGAAATGTCGAGGAAAGAAATGTGCAGCGCATGCAAGCCCTTCTTTTTGCCGACGCTCACAATCAGTCCGCAGCATTCGATTTTCTCATATCCCGAAAGCTTCATTTCCATCCAAATCTTTTGATTGCGGCTTATGGGAAGCTTCGTGATAATCATGCAGCCGCTCGCCGAAATGTCTACGAGCCAGCCCCTGTATCTGTTTTCCTTGGGCTTGTATTCCGTCTCGCCGTTTTTTCCCCTGACTTCTTTTACCGCGCTGAAAATGCAGTCCACGCCCACGTTCGCCCTTTTGTATTCCCGCAGATTTTGCATCGAGACCGCGCTCATGTGCTGGATGACCATTTCCCGCGCGTTGTCCTTTCCAGACTGGAAACGAATCAATCTCGTCGTAAGCGAATACTTGTTGCTTTGATGCGGAAAATATTTCATGTCGAATTTTTCGAGCGGTTTCGGACAGAATTCCGCCCCTTCGAAATCGTTCGGAACGGAAAGCGTCAAATCTTCCTTTTCGTTTTTGAGGATTTTGAATTCGTATTGCCTTCCCAAGGGAGTTTCAAAAATCAGAGTTTCTCCGACCGGAATATTGTGCGACGAGGAAATCGTCCTTTTTACGGAGATGATTTTGTCCAAATGCGCGCGAAGTTTGAAAAACGCGAGCATCTCTTCTTCCGAGCCTTCTCCGCTGCTTTTCATCCGCTCGAATTCGCGTTTGAACAAATCGTCGATTTCCTCTGGATTCGACCAACTGTAGTAAATGTTCTGGATTTTCGACGCGTTGCAAATCTTGAAAAGCAAGTTCGCTTCAGGGCGAGTCAGGTTTATTTTTTTCGCCAGAGCCTGAACGTCGGGCAAAGTCGTCACGCGTTTTTTTTTCGCCTCGACATATTCCGGCGAGTTCACGTATTTTTTCAAGAGAAGGGACAGAATCCAAATTAAAAGCAAAAACGCGATCACCGCTATGGCAATCAATATGATGACATATGGTATCGCCGTTTGCCTCGCCGCCAAAGGTGAACCGCCCATGTCACAGTTCCCTTACAGCATCCGCCAAAGCTTTGAGCCTCGGACTGATTTCATATTCGGCAAGGTCGCCCAAAAGCACCGTGTCGCCGCTTTCCATCGCGCCGTTCAAGTCGTTGAAAATCGGCATGAAACCCGCGAAAAAATCCGAAAGGCTTTTTCCTTCCACGCTGATTTTTCCGAATTTTTCGGGGAAAAGCGCGGAAATCGCCGTGACATGGCAGAATTTGTCCACTACGTCCGCGAGGCGCGTTATCGAGTCTTTCGCCTTTGAATTGCTTCCGCTTTGAAAAAGCGCGGGCAGTTCGAGCAGGATTTCTGCGGTCTCGCTTATTTCCGCCGCGGATTCCTTGAACGCCTCTGCCACCGCATCCTGCGAAACTGTCGTGAGTTCGATTGATGTCTCGTCCTTCAAATCCTGCGCGGCGGCGTGGTCGAATTCATCCGCGCCGATGTCCTTTCCGTCAATCTTTATTCCTATCGTGGCGCATTTGTTTTCCGCCGCAGTCTCTTCAAAAGAGCGCAGCACTTCTCCCACGGTCTTTTCGCCTTCAAGCGTTATGTCGATTTCCTGTCCGTTTATAAAAAAATGCATGTTTTCCTCCGTATAAATCTACTTGATTTTTTTCCGCTACCTGTTTCCGCTTTGCTGCTTGCCGAAATTGGAAATCGCGTTTTGTTGGCTTTCAAGGCTGTTCAACGCGCCTTCCATTTGCCCATATTTATTGCGCAAGTCCGCCTCTTTTTTGTCAAGCTGCGTTTCCAGCCGCGCGATTTTTTTCTGCGATGCGTCGATTTGCCTGTCCAGCAAGCCCGTCTTCGTCGCGAGAATTCCGCCGCTCTGGACATAGCCTGTCAGATGCTTGTCTATCAAATATCCGATTCCGCTGTCGACAATCAAGTCTCCGTCGGTGTCGTAGCCGAAAATCTTCTTTATGTCGTCAAGGTTGTCGCGCAAATTCTCATCGAGCTTCTTTTCGTCGATTTCAAGGTATCCGCGCATTTTGCCCGGATTGTAGCCGGAAAAATTCGTCGCGTTCGTGCTTATCCCGATCTGCGAAAGCATCGTTATTGCGGCATTGTCCTCGAAATTGTAGCGCGCCGAGATAATCTGCTGCATCGTGCCTTTCGCGCTCGAAAGCGTGAAGTCATTGAAAAAAAGCCCGAGTTTTTTTTCGTAGTCTTCGCGCTCGTCCGCGCTCAAATAGTCCAATTCTTGGATTATTTCGGGCTTGTTCTGCGAAAGCACGTTGAGTTCCGCGACAGTCTGATTGTATTTGCCCACGAAATTTATCAAAGCGTTTTTCGCGCTTTCCGTGTCGGGATTTATCGAAATCGTCGCGGTCCGCTCCGTTTTTTCGTTTACATGAAGCGTGACTCCCGGAACAACATCGTCTATCGTGTTGTTCGGGCGCGAGATTGTTATTCCCTCGTATTTTATCACCGCATCTCCGGCTTGGCTCACCGCATGCAAAGGCTCGTATCCCAAAGCCTTCGATGTGTCAAATGCCGACATTCCGCTCACGTTCAGCTCGATTCCCGTGTTGCGGTTTCTGATGACAATCGCGCTCGTGTCGGGAAATTCCTTCGCGTCGAGCGTTACTTTCACTCCGTCATCGCTGAAATTCCAAAGAGCCTTTTCCATGGGAATCTCTTTTTCAAATCCTTCGGAATTCATCGCGTATAAAACAGAATCGTCGCGAATCTCTTGCAAAGGCGGCAGTTCTTTCACTTGGCTCGGCGCGATTCCCGTGTCGGATTTTTCATTGTAAATGCTGATTCCCCTGAATGTGACTCCGCCCGCGTCAGGAATCTCTGGTCTTCCGCGCGAGGCGTTTATCGCCTCGGTAATGTCTGGCACTTTTTTCGCGCGCACATTGAATTCGATTTGCGAATTTTCGTTTTCGGCGACGGAGCGAGGCAGGGCGATCACCGCTCCTCCCCTTGGACCGATGTTGATTCCGTTTTGGACGACTCTTACTGTGGTCGTGCCCAAAGGCGGCATGCTGTCCGCCGCGGTTTCCTTCGAGTTGTTTGGCGCGGAAATTTCCGACATGCTCGTTCCGAATGCGGTCGAAGAAGGGGCGGCTTTTCTTATCATCTGCTTTTCGACGGCAAAATCCAAGGCGGAATCCTCAAATGCGATTCTGTTTTCCGCGCCCGTCTTGAGAGATTCCAACAAAAGGGCTTTTTTTCCTTTGTTTACGCCGATAAGCGAAGCCTTGAGAACGTCTGAGCCGCGCTTGTTGAGTGAAGTTATGAAGTCTTCGACTTTTCCGCCGCGCCATTTGAACGAAACCTTGCTTTCCCCGATTTTGAATGTATATGTGCCTTCCGGGACGGTTTCGCCTTTTTCGATTTCCTTTGAAAGGAATCTGTCGGCCGTCGCCGGAGTGATTACGTCGATTTTAAAAGAAGAGTAGGGCGCATCCCTTCCTGCGTCCGCAGTTATAGCGAATTCATCGCTTGATGAGGCCAGTTTGTTGTTGAACGGGTTGTCAAACGAATAAAGTGACTTTACGCTGTCCCGCAGGGATGACATTTTCTGATTGATGTCCCGCCACGCGCTCTGTTGCGTTTTGTACGATTCGAGCGTATCCTGCTCCCTTGTAAGCGGAATACGTTCTACCTTCATCAGACTTTCTACGAGATCATTAGTCTTGTACTTGTCGCTGACCCCAGGTATGTTTACGCCTGCCATAAATCTCTGGTGACCTTAAAGACGATATGCCTCCCACCCAATCTCAAATCATTTGGTCAAACAAAAGACCCATGGTCTTTCGCATGTTGATTTTTATCCGCTGCATATCCTCGGATGGAATTTCTTTTACCACTTTGTTCGTGGAAGAATCTACCACCCTGACTACGACGCTGCCCAATTCTTCGTTTACGGAAAACTGAAGCTTTCGTCCCGTCACTTGATCCGACAGTCTTTGGAGCTGCTGGGCACTGGCCTGGGCTTGAGCCATGTTTTGCTCAATATTTTGAACGACCTTTGCGCCGTTCGCGATGTTGAGCCGCTGTTCTACACTTCCTGTATCAGCCTTGCTGAGTGGGACGGAACTGTAGTGCTTCTGGCCATCCATTGCCAAAGACTGACCTATGCCGTTTACGTTCATAGGTGTTCCTCCTTGTAAGTTGCGGGAAAAAGTGCAAAGCATTTTTTCCCGCGCAACGAGCCTGCCTCGCAAGCCCGAAAGTTTGGAGAGAGGGAAGGGGCGCACCTTTCCTCTCTCCGTTCGTCCGAAAAGACGACATCCAGTGATCTCTTCGGATTCAGTACTATCTCAAGAGCGCGAGAACGTTCTGAGATTGCGCGTTTGCCTGTGCGAGCATCGCGGTTCCAGACTGTGTGAGAATCTGGTTCTTTGTGTACTCGACAATTTCGGCCGCCATGTCCGTGTCGCGGATTCGAGACTCGGAAGCCTGAAGGTTTTCGGCGGCAATTGCGATACCATTTGATGCCATTTCAAAGCGGTTCTGGTACGCACCCAGATCCGCGCGCTGCTTCGCAATGTTTTTGAGCGCTTCGTCAACCGTACCGATGGCGGCGTTCGCTTGATCGGCAGACGCGATGTTGATTTGCTCGTCGTTTCCTTGGCTTCCTTTGAGACCAAGGGCTTCTGCAGACATATTGCCTACATAGGCGCGGACATTCTGATCCATGTTTGCTCCGATTTGGAACAAAATTCCGTCAGTGTCTCCGCCTTCGGCGAATCTTCCCGTGAGAAGAGACATGCCGTTGAACTGAGCCTGGCTCGCGATGCGGTCCACTTCAGCTACAAGCTGTGAGACTTCTACCTGAATCTGCATGCGGTCTTCGTCGGAATAGATTCCGTTGGCAGACTGCACGGCAAGTTCGCGCACGCGCTGAAGAATGTCTGTAGTTTCCTGCAAATATCCTTCCGTCGTCTGGATGAACGAAACTCCGTTTTGGATGTTCCTGTTCGCCTGATTCAAGCCGCGGATTTGGGCGCGCATCTTTTCGGAAACTGCAAGTCCCGAAGCGTCGTCGCCGGCGCGGTTGATTCTTTCGCCAGAGCTGAGCTTTTCAATGTTTCCCATCAGCGCGTCATTGGAAACTCCAAGCGTGCGGTCGGAATACAAAGCACTCATGTTGTGGTTAATAATCATTTTTTAGCCCTCCATGTTATGGAAATGCACCGCCTCATGCGATGCTTCCCGCCTCTGAGCGAGACGGCCGCCGTGTGCCCGAACGATTTTTGCGCCCTCGTCCGAGAGTTTTGTGGCTGTCTCCGGCAGGGAAAAGCATTCTAGAAAAATCTAAAGTGCTTTTTCCTGCGTCAGAAGCGTCATGGAAAGCCCATTTTGTCAAAGAACAATTGTAACGAGCGTTTAAAATATCGCCGCTCATTTTAGCTCGAGCGTTTTTTCAAAAACTCGTTTATCCACCTTGCCTGTCATCACAGGCTAAGTTACGTTCCTCGGAAACTGATGTTTCCTGCGGACTTACTTTCTAATGAACCTTTTTCAGTATAAGCGGATTTTTCGGATTTGTAAAGGGGTTGGAGCAACAAAAGCCGCTTTTTTTCGTTTTTTTTTGCCAAGAAGGGAGCGGGAATCGAAGTAGCGGGGGGCTTGTCATGACAAACCCACGTTCAGGATTGGCGACGCCAAACGGCCACCAATCCTGAATGTCCCGCTTTTCCTTGAACTTCTAATCCAAATCCTTATCTCAGCAAAGAGAGCACGTTTTGGCTCTGCGAGTTTGCCTGAGCGAGCATCGCGGTGCCGGCCTGCTGAAGGATGGTGTTCTTCGTGAATTCGACCATCTGGCTTGCCATGTTCGTGTCGCGGATGCGGCTTTCGGAAGCCTGGAGGTTTTCAGCGGAGATGTCCAAACCTTTGACGGCATACTCCATTCGGTTTTGGTACGCGCCGAGGTCTGCACGCTGCTTGTTGATTTTGACAAGGGCGGCGTCAATCGTACCGATGGCGCGATTCGCCTCTTCCGGAGTTTGAAGGGAAAGCTTTTCGCCCGTGCCGAGCATGCGCACTCCGAGTGCTTCGGCGGTCATCGTTCCGATGTATACCTGCATGCGCTGATCCATGTTCGCGCCGATGTGGAACCACATTGAGCCTGTGACGACATTTTCGCCGGTGGCTTGCGCGAAGCGTCCCGTGAGCATGTTCATGCCGTTGAACTGCGCCGAACTTGCGATGCGGTCGACTTCGGAAACGAGCGCGCTCACTTCCACCTGAATCTGCATGCGATCTTCGTCGGAATAGATTCCGTTTGAAGACTGCACGGCGAGCTGCCTGATGCGCTGCATGATGTCAGTGGTTTCCTGCAAGTAGCCTTCGGTCGTCTGAATGAAGCTGATGCCGTTCTGCGCGTTCTGGCTGGCCTGGTTCAAGCCGCGGATTTGTGCGCGCATCTTTTCGGAGACCGCAAGTCCCGAAGCGTCGTCGCCCGCGCGGTTGATTCTCATGCCTGAGGAGAGCTTTTCCATGTCTTTGGAAAGATCGAGGCCCGTTACGCCCAATTGACGATTGGCATACAATGCCGACATGTTGTGGTTGATAACCATAAATATTTCCTCCTTGGAAATAGTGACGCCGCGAAAAATAATTCCGCGCCGACTTGAGGCAAAATCCTTTTTGCCCGAAATATAAAAATGCGTTTCCGCATAACAAGGCTACATCCACGCATTTTTATACTGAATCGTTTGAAGTCAGCTCCGACGGAGCTTTACCCTTCATAACTCCTCACTTACTATTTTCGGCCGTGTCGCGGAAAAACTTTAGCGTTTTTTCTTGATTTTTCACGATTTTTTTTATTTTTTTTGAAAAAACTTGAAAATTCTTGAAAAAAATGATAAAATCTTGATATGAAAATTTATTTGGCGAGTGGAAATGCCGGAAAGAAGCGCGAATTCGAGGAAATCGTGCGCGAATGCGAAATCGTCATTCCGGGTGACGAGGGGATTGAATTCAATCCGGAAGAAAGCGGAAGCAGTTTTTATGAAAATTCTCTGATAAAGGCGCTCGACTTGTGGAAAAAAGTGCGCGTGCCCGTGATAGCGGACGACTCGGGGCTTTGCGTCGACGCTTTGGGCGGCGCGCCGGGAATATTTTCTTCGCGCTATGCGGGTCCTGACTTTATGCGCGGCCGTCCCGACGGAAAGAAAATCTCCCAAGATGAGCAAAATCGGCTTTTGATTGGGCAGGTTTCCGCCGCCATAGACAGTGGCATAGATGCGTCGTCTTTTCCAAACGGCGCGCGTTCGTGCCGCTATGTGTGCTCTATGGTGCTCCTTTTTTCTCCGGATCGGTTTTTCGTCGCGCAGGAGACGATGGAAGGCGCGCTCGTAGAAAAGATAGAAGATGCTCGCGGAGAAGGCGGCTTCGGCTATGATCCGATAGTGGAGATTCCGTATAAAGGCGGGCGAACGGTGGCGGAACTTTCTTCCGAAGAGAAAAATGCCATCTCTCACAGGGGAAAGGCGACTCGCGCGATAAAAAAAATCTTGAATTCTTATAACTTGGCATAGTTCTTGCTACAGAAAATTCCATAAAAAAATCAGGAGTTTTCTATGTGCTTGAACAAATTGAATTCCATTCCTCAAAAGGTGCGGGACGGATCTCTTTCCGTAAAAGAAGCGGCAATGTCGGTTATGAGATTCGCCTACACGAATCCCGCATGTTTTTTTATCAGGGACATGGATGAGGACGACAGAAGCGATTTTTTGATTGACTGCCTTCCTCATTTTGAAAAGATGATTTTGCGCCACGATGAGAAAATCGGTCAGTTCGGCCTCTATCTTTATCATTCGATGGCGGGCTTGAAAATGACATGGTACAGAAAAAGGAGGGCGGAAGATATCTCCGCCCGCGTGATGAGTCCGGCCGTCAAGGACATCTATGAAAAAGCTTATGAGCAGTCGCTCCTTTCGGTGGCTTCGCCGTCGGAAATAGAAAGGCGGATATTCGGCAATGAAGAGTGTTCTGAAAAACGCCGCGTCGAGGTGAAAGACATATTCAAGTCAAGGCACGGAAATTCCCACGTTGATGCCAAAACGCGCGAAAAACGTTTGGCGATGGTGCTCGCGCTGAAATCCGCATGGTATCTTGAGGAAAGCCACATCGACAAATTGAGCCAATTCTGCGAATGTCCGCGTGGCGAGCTTGAGAGAAAGGTTCAGGATTTGAAGGGCACGCTTTTGGAAAAGAGTTCAAAGCATGAGGACTTGGAAAAGCGGCGAGACAATGCGTGGTTTTTCGTCTGCAAATATCGAGACGAACTTTCCCGCATGGACAAAAACAGCAGCGGATATCAGGCGGTCAAGCGAAAACTGGAATACCAGCTTGCCTCTTGGAAAAAGAAAAATTCAATCATAAAGCGGAGTCGCAAGATTACGCCAGAAAATTCTGCCATCGCGAAAATATTGGACATAAAGACGCACAGCATATCCACATATTTACGGTGCGCGAAAAATCTCGAAATGAAAGGAAAATTGGGAAACTCAAAGCGATGAATGTAATTCATATCAGCTGAAGATTTTCGAGAATTCTTTTATCACTTGCGGAATCAGCGTGTCAAGTTTTCCGTCAACGCTCATTCCGCTGGCGTTTTTGTGGCCACCGCCGCCGAATTTGGAAGCGACCGCGCTCACGTCTATTTCGCCGCGGCTGCGGAATCCGCCCGTGCAGGACGCGTTCGTTTCCTGCCGCAAGAATACTGCGGCTTCCACGCCGTCCGCGCTCAAAAGGGCGGAGTAGAGCATGTCGCTGTCGCGGCCTTCTTGCCCATAAAGCTTCGTGTCTTCCATCGTTTCGTAGGTGAGCGCGAGCCTTCCGCCGCAATGCAGTTCCGCGCGGCTCAGGAGCGTTCCGAGAAGCTTGCGCGTGCTCCACGGCTTTCCGCCTGAAATATCTTCGTAGGTTTTTCCGGGATCCGCGCCCGCGCGCACAAGGCGCGCGGCGAGTTCGAAAACTTCCGCGCTGTTTTGGTGGAGAAACCTGAAAAATCCTGTGTCCGTGGAAAGCCCGAAAAACATTGTTTTCGCCACGCGCTCGTCTGGCGCGCCGACTATTCCCTCGTAGAGCATCTGCATCAGGCACACGGCGGCAGGGCTTGTAGAATCGATTATGCTTTGCGCGCCATTGTCAAGCGCGTTTCCTTCGCTCGTCTTGTGATGGTCTACGATGAACGTGTCGAAGCCTTTTAAATCCTGCCCGATGTCGCCGAGCCGCGAGAGTTCCGAGCAATCCACGATGAGAAGCCCGGTATTTTCCTTGTCTTCCTTGCTGATAAAAGGAAGACAATCGGAAAAAAGCCCTTCGAATTGGCGGATTTCCGCGCGCTTGAATGGACCTGCGCTCAAGAGAATGTAATCTTTTTTCAGGAATTTCAAGATTTCCGAGGCGACCAAAATGCTTGAAACGCAGTCGCCGTCAGGATCTTTGTGGCCGGTCACGATGAAATTGTCGTGCGCGCGCAAAAAATCCTCGTAGGCGGAAATCTGTTCCCGGGTGAGAATTTTCATTTTTGCGAACTAAAGTTCGAGTTCTATGGATTCAAGTCCGCTTACGTCTTCGACTTTTGTTTCGTTGGCGCGTCCCCAAAGATGGTTGTTGTGGTTTGACGGGACGGTGAGAAGCACTTTTTCAAATTCTCCGCTGCGCTTTACGATTGTGATGTAAGGATTCAGTTTCGTGGGAAGTCCTCTTACCGTAAGCTTTTTGACTTCGCCGGGACGGTTTCTTGCCCACTCTTTTGGAATCGTAACCGTACCCATCTTGTTGTGCGCCTTTCCGTAAATCACGACATACGCTTTGTTGGAATCCAAAATTTTATAAATGGGCGCGCTGTAATATGAAATGTCAGACTTTCTGTGTCCGCCTTTTTTTTCCTGCGCGAAAAGCGGCGCGAAAGCCACGGCGACAAGCGCGAGAGCCAATATGATTTTTTTCACTTTCATTCAAACCTCCGAAAAATGATACTTTGGTACAGACATTATAACACAGATTTTTTTTTGTGTAAAGGGGAATTTCGATTTTTTCAAAAAACTCGCTTATTGCATTGCCTGTTCTCGCAGGTGAAATTGCGTTCCTCGAAAGCTGGCACTTTCCGCACGGTTAAAAATAAAATTGAGAATTCTTTTTGCATAAAATTCTTGGAAAAACGCTTGCAAGGAATTGAAGTTTTCATTAAAATAGAAGAATGAATTTCCTAATAATTTACGGCGCGGAAAATTCGGCGCAGAAGGATTCGCTTGCCAGTTTTCTCGCGGAAAAGAACATATCTTCGAGCGCGTTTTTGCTTTCGGAAAATTCGCCCGTTTTGTTGGACTCGGTGCCTTCGAAATTGGAGGGAGTCACTCATTGCGCGATTTTGGACAAAAATTCGCTCGGCAAAAATTTTTCGTTCACGCTGGGCTTCGCTTTGGGGCAGGGAATTTGCGTCTATGCTCTGAAAACTGGCGCGATGAAAAATTCGGAAGGCTTTAAGAATTTGTGCCGCTTCGATTCGTTTGAAGAATTCGATTCGTTCATTAGAAAAAACATCGAAAAGATTGTCGTGGAAGACGCGCAAAAGCGCGCGTGGAAAAAGCTTTTCGACAGCGGTAATCCGTTTACGCCGGATTCGCTTGCGATTCACGTGGAAAAGGACAACCGCGAAATCGTGCGGACTTACATTGACGCGGGAATGTCGCTGAACGAGCGCACTTCGCTCGGAACGCCGATGCTCAACGTGGCGATTCGCGCCGAGCAAGTGGACGAAGTGAAATGGATTTTGGAGCACGAAATCGACTTGGACGCGGTTTCAAAGGATCGCGGATATTCTGCGCTGATGGATTGCGTTTGGAAAAAGAATTTGGAGCTTGCGAAAATTCTCGTGGAAAAGGGCGTGAATTTGAATTTCACTTCCACGGACGGACAGAGCGCGCTCGTGCTTGCCGTGGGCGAAGGCAACTTGAAAATGGTGGAACTTTTGGCGCAGGCAGGCGCGGATCCCGACAAGGCGGACGCGCTGGGAATGAGCGCATACGGCTACGCCAAGCTTTTCAAACGCGACGACCTCGTTCAAATCTTGGAAAAATATCGCCATGAAAAATGAAAATGTCGTCGCTTTTACGGGCGGCGGCACAGGCGGGCACATTTATCCGGGGCTTGCCGTGGCGGATTTGCTTCGAAAGAAATTCGAGCGGCGCGGAGAAAGCGTGCGGATTGTCTGGCTCGGCTCGCGCGGAAAAATGGACAGGAAAATCGTGCAGAGCGCGCGAAGTTCTGCGCGTGAAAATTCCGGCGGACGAAATTCAAATGAAGAAAATCTGTCGGGAAAAAATTCTGATTGCGCGAGCGAACATCCAAAAAATGTAATCGACGCTTTTTACGGAATCCCAAGCGGGAAACTGCGCCGCTATTTTTCCATGAAAAATTTTTTCGACATTTTCAAAATCGCTTTCGGATTTTTCGCGGCGTTTTTCATTTTGCTGAAAGAGCGTCCGGCGTTCCTTTTTTCGAAGGGCGGATTCGTGAGCGTGCCGCCTTGTCTTGCCGCGCGGATTTTGGGAATAAAAGTCTACACGCATGAATGCGATTTTACGCCGGGGCTTGCGACGAAAATCAACTCGCGATTTGCGAATGCAATTTTTCTTTCCTATGAAGAGACGAAAAAATATTTTTCGCCCGCGACGCAAAGAAAGCTCGTCGTCACGGGAAATCCTGTGCGCGAAGTTTTTTACGACGCGAATCCTGAAATCGGAAGGAAATTTATTTTTGCAAGCGTGAATGGAAATCCCGAAAAGGAAAATTCATCGAAAGAAAATTGCTTGGAAGAAAAACGGAACGGGCGGGGGGATGGGAAAACGACGCTGCTTGAAAACGAAAAGCCGGCTCGCCTTGAAAATGAAAAGCCGATTCTGCTCGTGACGGGCGGCTCGCTCGGGGCGGCGCAAATCAACTGCCTTGTCGCGGAAAACCTCGAATGGCTTTGCGAGAATTTTGTCGTGGTGCATCAGACCGGGCAAAAAGGCGAATGCGGAGTTTTGGAAGGGACTTCCGCCGTCAAAAACAATTATCATCCGTTCGCCTTTATATATGAAGAAATGCCGCATGTTTTCGCGCTGGCGGACGCGGTGCTTTCCCGCTCGGGCGCGAACTCGATTTGGGAGGCGGCGGTTTTGGCAAAGCCGATGGTCTTGCTTCCGCTTGAAGGCGGGGGGACGCGCGGCGACCAAGTGGACAACGCCGAATTTTTTTCGCGGCAAGGGGCGGCGATCGTAATCAGAAAGGCGGATGTTTCCTCGCAGAAGTTGCGTGACGCGCTTTCGCGCATTTTGCAAAAGAATGTCCGCGAAGAATTTTCCCTCGCATGCAAAAAAATCGTGGGAGGCGAAAAGCCCGGCGAAAAGATTGCGGGAATCCTTTTCGCGGAAAATTTTGACGGAGAAAAACGATGAATATTTTGGACTGCATATTTTTCGCGCTGCTTTTGATTTTCGCGATTCGCGGATTCGTGCGCGGATTCATCAACGAGGTTTTCGGAATCGGAACGCTGATTTTTTCGCTTTTCTTCGCGTTCTGCTTTTGCGACATTTTGGGCGAGATGCTTGCCGCTTCGATGAACGCGACGCTCGCGAAAGTCGTGGCGTTTTTCGCGATTTTCATTGTGGCGTTCATCGTCATCAAGTTGATTCAAATGCTCGTCAAGCTGATTTTTTCAGGTCCGATTTTGAAAAGCCTCGACAAGACGCTCGGCTTGATTTTGGGATGTGCCGAAGGCGCGGCTTTGGTCGTGCTCGTGCTTTTCGTGATGTCGGAACTGAACGGCACGATACATTCCGAATCGCTTCGGAATGGCAGCGCGGTTTCAAATTTCATTACAGGAATTCCTGTTTGATTCGTGCGGAGTGTTTCACATCCCGATGCTTTGCGTCGTGGTGTGTTGATTTTTGGGAAAAGTGAGCATCGTTAAAAATGTACGAAAACGTTTTGTTTCAAAATGCAATTCCTCTTTTGGAAGACGACATAAAGTCTGGAAAACTTCCGCGCGCGATTTTGTTTTCGGGCGAAGAGGCTTCAGGAAAACTCACCGCCGCGCTTGAAACCGCGCGGGTGATTTCGTGCACGGCGCGTTCGCAAGGAAAGACATTCGGGCAATGGAATTGTTCTTGTCCTTCGTGCCAAAGACACCGCGCGCTCGTGAGCCAAAATTTGATGTTGCTGGGGCCTCGTGACTGCACGCTTGAAATTCAGGCGGCGAAAAAATCGTTCGTCACTTCATGCGCGCTCGGCGACAGCCACGTCAATGCGACGCGATATCTTTTTTTGCGGGCGGTCAGAAAATTGCAGGCGCGGTTCAGTCCGATACTTTTTGCGGGAAGCGACAAACTTTCAAAAATCGCCGCGCTCACAAGCGAAATCGACGAACTGATGGAAGAACTTGACGTGACGCACGAACTTCCCGAAGCGGAAAAAGTGGAGACCCTCACGCAGAAAATTTCAGATGCGTGCCAAAAACTTGAAGGCGAATTTTTGTACGATTCGATTCCGATTTTGCAAATCCGAAACCTTTCTGAATGGGCGCACATCGGAGCGGCGGAAGGAAAAAAAGTCATCATCATAGAACGCGCCGAGCGGATGCCCGAAGGCTCGCGGAACGCGCTTTTGAAAATTTTGGAAGAGCCGCCCGAGGCGACGCTTTTCATTTTGACCACGCAGGCGAGAAACGCTGTCATGCCTACGATTCTTTCGCGCGTGCGCACGTACAATTTTTCTTCAAGAAATGAAGAACAGTCGGCAGAAATCATTGAGCGCGTTTTCCATGATCGCGCACAATGCGGCATAAAAAACTATCTTGAGACTTTTTTGCCGGTAAGTTTGGAAGCGGTTTCGCAATGCGCACGGAATTTCCTTTCAGAAATCATCGCGGGAAAAATTCCTGACGTTTCCGACACGATAAAGAAATGCGGAAAATTCGAGCCGCGAATTCTTTTCAAGATTTTTTTGAACGCGATTTTGGATTCGCTTCGCGCTTCGTTTGAAAGCGCGGGAGGGACGCAGGCTGCGCTTGAATGCAAGGAGCACGTGCAGAATTGCTACAGCAATGTTTCGACATACAACCAGGGAATCCAAGCCGCGTTCGAAGAATTGGTGCGGAATGTCGCGAGCACGAACAGGCGGCACGCGAACCAATTGAAAACCGCATAAGAAAAACTTCTTTACTATTTTTTCGTTTTTCCTTATAATGTTTTCTATGCAAAGAACGTCGGTGTTCAACAAGACTGTCTCGCAAAGGCTTGACAAGCTTTCTTCCGCGCAAATCCAGCGCGTATTTTCGAACCTTGCCGCCGAGCACGATTTGCTCCTTTCCATCGTCGATTCTGTTCCCACGGGAATCGTCATCGTGGACAAGAATTTCCGCCTGCTCTTCGCGAACAAAGGCTCGCAGCGAAGATTGCCGACTTCCATGCGCATGGAAGAAATTCGCGACGGCAGAAAAAGATTGTACAATCACCTATCCGATTTTGAAATCAAGTCTTTTTTGAAGAACTGCCACGAAAAAAATATTTCGAACGTGAGCGGAGAATTCAGCGTAAAGACTGGCGGCGACGCCGTGCGCTTTCTGACGATTTCGGTGAGTCCGCTCGTGAATGCCGGACAGCTTTCAGGCTCGGTGATTTTGGTGCGCGACATTACGGAAAAGCGCAATCAGGAAATTTTGCTGCGCCAAATGGAAAGCCTTTCGAGCCTCACGAACCTCGCGGCGAGCGTCGCGCATGAAATAAAGAATCCTCTCGGCGCGATAAGCATCCACATCCAGCTTTTGCAGAAGGCCGTCCGCGCGGCGAGGCAGGGCGACGGCGTTTTGCCCGACGAGAAATTCCTTGAAAAATATCTCGGCGTGGTGAACGAGGAAATCGACAACTTGAATGAAATCGTGGTCAATTTCCTTTTCGCGGTGCGCCCCGTAAAGGCGAACCTTGAATTGGTGAATGCGAATTCGCTTTTGGAAAAAATTGTCGAATTTTTCGCGCCCGAATTCAGCGGAAAGAAAATTGAAGTGAGGACTGATTTTTGCGAGAATCCTCCGCGCGTCCTTCTCGACCCGAAACTGTTCCGCGAGGCGGTGATAAATATCGCGCAGAATTCGCTCGCCGCCATCGAAGAGAAATTCAACAATACAATCATTTCAGGCAACGCTGTCGTGGAGAGTCCGGGCGGCGTTTTTGCAATCCGCACCGCCGCAGAGAACGACACGTTTTTCATTTTGATAAACGACAATGGAAACGGAATGAGCAAAAAAACGTTGGAGCGCATTTTCGAGCCGTACTACACGACGAAGGCTTCGGGTACCGGGCTTGGAATGACGATGGTCTATAAAATCATCAAGGAATTTTCTGGCGACATCCGCGTCAAGTCGCATGAAGGGGAGGGGACGGCTTTCGTGATAACATTGCCCGTTCCGCAAACGCAGACCCGGCTTTTGCCCTACAAGGTCAGGAGCGATGCCAGCGTCGCAAGTAATAGGTAATGCTTGCGGGCGTTTTGTGCAAACGAGTTTTTAGTACCTATTGCCCATTACCTAATAAATTTTTGGGGGAAAAATGAAATCCACGATTCTCATAATCGACGACGAGAAGAACATCCGCGAAGGCTTGGGCGCGGCGTTCGAAATCGAAGGCTACTCCGTGCGCCTCGCTTCCTCCGGCAAGGAAGGCCTCGAACAAGTTGCCCATGGCGACATTGACTTGGTCATCACCGATTTGCGGATGGACGGAATCTCAGGCGAGGAAGTCTTGCGCCAAGTGACGGCGAAAAATCCCGGCGTTCCCGTCATCGTCCTCACAGGGCACGGAAGCATCGACTCCGCCGTGGACGCGATGCGAAGCGGCGCGTATGACTTTCTCACGAAACCCCTCAATTTGGATCAGCTTTCATTGATTGTAAAGCGCGCGTTGCAGGGGAGGGAACTTGCCATTCAGCACAAGGAACTCAAAGACCAAGTGCAGACTTCGCGCACTCTCGAAGCGATGGTCGGAAAAAGCGCGGAAATGCAAAGAATCGCAGAGCTCATAAAAAAGGTCGCCCCGTCCAAGGCGAGCGTCCTCATCACGGGCGAAAGCGGAAGCGGAAAGGAAGTCGTGGCGGACGCGATTCACGCGCTTTCCCCCCGCGCTTCGCACGAATGCATAAAAGTCCATTGCGCCGCGTTGAGCGAGACTCTTTTGGAAAGCGAGCTTTTCGGGCATGAAAAAGGCGCGTTCACAGGGGCGGATTCGATGGTAAAAGGCCGCTTCGAGCTTGCCCACGGCTCTACGATTTTCCTTGACGAAATCGGCGAGATAAACCAAGCCACGCAGATAAAGCTGCTGCGCGTGTTGCAGGAAAAGAAATTCGAGCGCGTGGGCGGGCAGAACACGATTGAAGTGGACGTGCGCGTGATTGCCGCCACGAACCGCAATTTGGAAGAGGAAGTGAAGGCCGGTCGTTTCCGCGAGGACTTGTACTATCGGCTGAACGTCGTTCGGATAAACGTTCCGCCTTTGCGCGAGCGCAAGGACGACATTCCGCTTTTGGTGAGCCATTTCCTGAAGGAATTTGAAGGCGAGGCGAACGATTTGGGAAAGTCAATCACGGGAATCGAAAACCGCGCGCGCGACGCGCTCTACAAGTACGAGTGGCCGGGAAATATCCGCGAGCTTCGCAACTGCATCGAAAGCGCGGTGGTGATGTGTTCTGGAAACGAAATCACGCTTGAAGATTTGCCTCCTTCGGTCAGCAAGGCAAGCGCGTCTGAAAGCGTCAGCGTTCCTCTTGGCGCGACTCTCGACGAGGCGGAACGGATTGTCATAATGCAGACGCTCGCTTCCGCGAAAGGAAACAAAAGCCATGCCGCAGAAATCCTCGGCATAGGAAGAAAGACGCTTCAGAGAAAATTGGATTTGTTTCAAGGCGAAGAATAAAAGCGTAATGAAAAGCGCGACATTTTCGCCGCGCCTTTCATTATTCTAAATAATCGTTCCCGCCGGAATCACCGCGTTCTTTCGGATGATGATGATTCCGTCCGCGCTGTAGAACAAGCCGTGGTCGCCGTCCTCGTACTTTTTGCCCGAGACGTTGATTTGGCAGTTGTCGCCGATTCGCGCGTTCTTGTCGATGATAGTCTTTTCGATGTGGCAGTGCCGTCCGATTCCGATGTTCGGTATGCCCGCCTTTTGGTTGTTCGAGCGTCCCTCGTCGGATTCATAGAAATCCGCGCCCATCAAAATTACGCCTTTTATTATTGAGCCGGATTCGATTGTGGAGCGCATTCCGATTACCGACTTCGTTATCATCGAGTCTTTGATAATCGAGCCTTCGCAAGTGAGAGACTCTGTTACGTTCGCCTGACTCATCTTGCAAGGCGGCAGGTTGCTCGGATGCGAGAAAATCGGCTTGTCTTCGTCGAAAAGGTTGAACTGAGGGTTCGACGTGGTGAGGTCGAGCGTCGCCTCGTAGAACGAGCGGATTGTTCCGATGTCTTCCCAATAGCCTGAGAAAATGTACGAGTTCACCTTTTTCGTCTTGATTGACATCGGAATGATTTCCTTTCCGAAGTCGGTCTTGTCGTTGTCGAGGATTTCTTCCATCGTCTTTGCGTTGAAGATGTAGATTCCCATCGAGGCGAGGTATTCTTTTTCCGCCGGCAAATCAGGGGCGCGCGCCGCTGTCGGAATCTTCCAGTCGTCGATGTTGAGGTCCGCCTTCGGCTTTTCCATGAATTCAGTAATCCTGTTCTTGTCGTCGATTTTCATGATTCCGAATCCCGTGGCGTCGCGCCTGTTCACCGCCGTGGTCGCGATAGTCACGTCCGCGCCGCTCGCCACATGCTGGTCGAAGAACGCCTTCAAGTCCATGTGGTAGAGCTGGTCGCCCGAAAGGATTATGTAGTGGCTCGGATTCTGCGGGCGGAAATGCACGAGGTTCTTGCGCACCGCGTCGGCCGTGCCTTCATAAGAAGCCGAATGCTCGAACGTCTGCTCCGCGGCGAGAATCTGCACGAAGCCGCCCGAAAAGCGGTCGAACGTGTAGGAGTCGGCGATGTGGTTGTGAAGCGACGCCGAGTTGAACTGCGTGAGAAGGTAGATTTTCTTGAAGCCCGAATTGATGCTGTTTGAAAGCGGGATGTCCACGATTCGGTATTTTCCGCCGAACGAAACCGCGGGCTTCGAGCGTTCCTGCGTCAGCGGATAAAGGCGGGTTCCCTTGCCGCCACCCAAAATCAGCGAAAGCACATGCGATGTGTCTGCCATAAAATCCTCCATAAGGAATTGTTTTTAATTTTATTGCGTTCCGAAAAGACGAAACACATTTTATATTATAAACTCATTTTGAGAATAACGCAAGGAAAATTTCCAAAAAACTAAAAAATTCCACTGAAATTGTTTTGCAAATTCCATTGCAAATTTTTGAAAAAAAATTCACCGCATTTTTCGCGCACTTTTTCCGCTAACAAATTCTCAAGAATTTTCCGAAAATAAAGTCAAAGGCGCGTTTCGCGCAAAACTTTTTTTGGAGAATAAAATGATTCGCGGATGGTACACGGGCGCGAGCGGGATGATCGCCCAGCAGAACAGGCTCGACACAATCGCAAACAACTTGGCGAACGTTGACACGGCGGGCTTCAAGCGGGATGTGACCGTGAGCAAGAATTTTTCGGAGTTGCTCTTGAGGCGCAAGGATTTCGACGGAGTGTATACTGTGCCCGAAGGCTCGGCGGACGCCGCCCCGATAATCGGAAAGCTCGGCACCGGCGTGGAGACGAATGAAAACTACACGGACTTCGCCGAAGGCTCGCTCAAGAACAGCGGGCTTTCCACCGACTTCGCGCTCCACGGAAAGGGCTTTTTCGTAATCCAGACTCCGAACGGCGAACGGTACACTCGCAACGGCAGCTTTTTCCTCGGAAAGGAAGGAATCCTCGAGACTAAGGACGGCTATCCGGTCTTGGGCGAAAACGGAATCATCCGCCTTGAAGACAACAAGTTCAAGGTGAACGAGGACGGAATGATTACGACGGCGGACAACGAGGTCGTGGACAGATTCCTCGCCGTGCGTTTCGACAACGAGCGTTACCTGCAAAAGGCAGGAAACAGTTTCTATATGGAAACCGACATTTCAGGACCTGCGCACATCGCCGAGGGAGACGAGCGACCACAGTTCATCCAAAATTTCATCGAGACTTCCAACGTCAACGTCGTGAACGAGATGGTGCGGATGATTGAAGTGAACCGCGCTTACGAGGCGAACCAAAAGACCATCCAAAGCCATGATTCCATGATGAGCACATTGTGGAACAGGGTCGCCGCGAGAAATAGATAAGAGCAAGTAACAGGTAAAAAGTAATAGGGAATAGGTAATGCCGTGGGCGGAGTCGTGCGTAAATGCGCGGCTTTGACCTCGGCTTTTTTTTCGCGTTCGCCATCCGAAAATGCTTTGTCATTTTGATTGGAGCAATGAAGTTGCGAAATGAAGAAATCTTTTTGTGAAATTGAGGAAAAACGCGCTTCGCTTTTCATCAATTTCACACCGCAAAATAGAAAAGCGCGCCGTTTATTTTAACTCGAGTTTTCTGCGAAAACTCGTCATTTACCACGATTTTTCACTTCGTTGCAAAATCGCAGTTTTTAACAGTGAAGAAAGTTTCAACTTTCTTCACTGTTAAGAATTAAGGAACAGAATTGTTGCCATTTTTGAATATGATTTTGTCTTATGGAAAAAATGCCATTCCGCTTGAACCAAAGGAATTGGTGGATTAGTGGCGGGAAAATATTTTGGCGCGCGGAAATCGCTTTTCCGCATGATGCTGCCACGCCATGAAATGAGATAATGATTTTTCCTTGACAAATTCTGTAATACAAGGTAATATTACATTATGGAATGGAGCGAGAGGAAGAACAAGGTTAACATAAAAAAACATGGAATCTCGTTTCAGGAAGCGGCGGAAGTCTTCAATGATCCGAACGCAATTGAATTTTATGACGAAGCGCATTCAAAGTCCGGTGAGGACAGGTATGTCGTAATCGGCGACATCGGAAACTTTGTTATTGTTGTGGTTGTCTATACCGACAAAAATGGCATCGAGCGAATGATAACCGCGCGTCCAGCAGAACCTGTTGAGGAGACACAGTATTATGAGAATATCAAACGAACGCTTGGAACAAATTAGAAATTTTAAAAATACTGATTTTTCGGATTGCCCGGTTCTTACGCCGGAGCAGCTTTCCAAAATGCGGCCTTGCCATTTGGTGAATCGCGAATTGTGGAAGCCGCAGAAAAAGGTTTTGAGCATTCGCCTTGATGCCGACGTTTTGGACGCGCTCCGCAAAAGCGGGAAAGGATGGCAGACGCGCGTGAACGATTTGTTGCGGCAGGCGGTCATCGGCGGACAGGTCTGAATATGCCGTCCCACTCCGACAAAATCAAGCCCGCCATCACGAAAAGCGTTCCGGCTCCCAATAAGAATGTCGGCTTTTCGCGGAGGACGACGGCGGATGTGGCAATCGTGACTACCGGGACTATGTAGATGTAGACGCTTGTTTTCACCGCGCCCAAAATCTTTACCGCCATGTTCCAAGTGACAAAGCAAATCGCCGACGCGCCGAGGGCGAGGTACAATATGTTGAACAGGAAAAGTGGATTTTTGAGGGGCTCGAAATCCAGATGGAAGTCAAGCAAAAACAATGCCGGAATCATAAAAATAATTCCGTAAAAAAAGATTCGCCTTGTGGCGAGGATTGCGTTGCTTTCGTAGCCGCCGATTTTCTTTACGAGAAGCGAATAGCATGCCCAGACAAAGGACGCGAGCAACGCCAGCAAGTCGCCCGCCGGATTCAGTTCCAATTTCGCGCCGTTGAAATTGACGAGGAAGATTCCGACTATGGAGACTGCGAATCCCGCGAAAAAATTCGCGCGCAATTTTTCTTCCTTGAAAAAAATGCGGGAAAGGATGGCGGTAAAAAACGGCGCGGTGGAAACGAGCACTCCCACATTGGAAGCCGATGTATAGGTGAGCGCGATGTTTTCCAAAAGATAGTACAGGCAGATTCCGCAAAGTCCCGCCGCCGCGAACGTGATTTCCCTGCGAAGCGTCGTTTCTTTCATGCGGCGCGGGCAAATCGCGAGCAGCGCGAAAAACGCGACGAAAAACCGCAGAAATAAAATCTCCACCGGCGTGAATTGCGCCAGCAAAATCTTTGTGGAAACGAATGTCGTTCCCCAAATCACGATTGTGACAAATGCGAGCAGATGTCCTTTTGTCTCTTTCATTTTTTTCACTCCTTTTCTTTTTTCTTGAACATATTCCGATACTCGCCCGGAGTAAGTCCGATGAAACTCGTGAAGCATTTCGTAAAATGGCTTTGGTCGGAAAAGCCACTCCGCGCGGCGACTTCAATCGGCGGCGCGCCTTGTTCGAGCAATTTTCTTGCCGCGCCGATTCGGACGCTCTCAAGGTATGAATGCGGAGTCGCGCCTTTGCACTTGGAAAAGGCGCGCAGCAATGTCGATTCGCTCAGGCCGCAATGTCGGCAGATTTGCCCAAGGCAAATTCGTTTCGCGAAATTCTTTTCGATAAAATTGCACGCCGTTTCGATTTCCGCGCGGCATTCGAAATCCAAGCCACCATGTTCCTGTCCATATTTTTGGAACAAAATCGACATGAAATAAAAAAGCTTTTCTTCCTTGCGAAAATCACTTTCCTCGCTCATGAAGATTTTGTGCAGCGAACGAAAATGAAACGCAAGTTCTTCGTCGAAAATCACGTTCCTTGAAAACACGGGAAGCCTTCGTGCGCCCGTGGCTTTTTGCGCAAAATCCATCATGACTTTTTTTGAGACATTCATTCCGCGATAGTCGAAAACGCCGCCGCTTTGCACGCAGCCGTGGTTGTCGCCCGGATTGAACAAGACGATGTTTCCGACTGCGATTTTGTATCGCGCGTTATTGCAGGAAAGCCGCCGCTCGCCGCGTTCGACAAGTCCCAAAACAAAATGACAGTGAAAATGGTTCGGAAAAGGGCGCGACAAGCCTTCGAGTCTGTAGGACTCGATTCCCAAGTCATAGACGGCCGTCCGCACTTCTCTTTTCATCGCTCATCTCCCATAAAAAGTCAAGAAGAAAGTTTTGCAATCAAAGGGATTGCGACTTTCCGTTTTCCATTGTAGCACTTTGCGCAGAAAAATGCTTGTAAAAAATCGTCAAAAAGGCGAGAGTTCACGTCAAATTTTTCGCTAACAATTTCTTTTAAAATTCCGAAAATAAAAGTAGCAAACCTTTTTGGAGAAAACTATGGTACGAAGCCTTTGGACGGCGGCCACCGGTATGAACGGACAGCAGGCCAATATCGACGCGATTTCGCACAACCTTTCGAACGTGAACACGACTGGCTACAAGCAGCAGCGCGCGGAATTCGAGGACTTGATTTACCAGAAGCTTAAGCTCGCCGGCACGCCCGCCACGGAGGACACCGTGACTCCCGTTGGAATAGAGCAGGGCGCGGGCGTGAAGGTCGCCGCGACTCAGCGCATTTTCACGCAAGGCTCGCTCCAGAATACTGGAGTTGACACGGATGTCGCCATCGTGGGAGACGGCTTCATCCGCGTCCAGCAATATGACGGAAGTTACGCGTACACTCGCGACGGCGCGCTCAAAGTGGACATGACAGGTCAGCTTGTCACGAGCGAAGGCTTGCGCGTGATGCCCGAAATCATTTTGCCAGAAGGCTTCGCGCTCAATACGCTGACAATCAGCGACACTGGACGCGTCACCGTAAAAGTGAACGGCGAGACCACGCCGACGGAAATCGGCCAAATCGAACTCTACCGCTTTCCGAACGAAGTCGGCCTTAAAGCCGTGGGCGACAGCCTTTACCAAGTGACGAACGCTTCGGGCGGCCCAATCGCGAACATACCCGGACAGGACGGAATGGGAATCATAAAGCACAAGTTCCTCGAAATGTCGAACGTTTCCGTGGTGAACGAAATGGTGCAGATGATAGTCGCCCAGCGCGCATACGAGTTCAACTCGAAGGCGGTGCAGACGAGCGATTCGATGCTTTCGACCGCGGCGAACTTGAAGCGATAGTTTTGAACTAAATGTCGTTGTCGGGCTTGACCCGCCAGTCGCGCAAGCGACGATTTGAAAAATTTCTTTGCAGAGCAAGTGCGTAGCACTTGACCCGACAATCTAAAGTTCGCGTGACCGCGAATTCAATATTACTTATTCCTTATTATCCATTACCTTAAGGAGAGGGAATTCTTATGACTGGAATTGACAAAATCGGCTCGATGACGCAAAGTTCGGCGGTGCTCCAAAACGCGCTTTCACAGAATCAGGAAAGCAAATTCGCCGATTTGCTGAAAGCGGCGCAAAAGAAGGCATCGAACACCGAGCATCTTTCATCCGAGCAAATCTTGAAGGACGGAAAGTTGAACGGCGACATAAAGACAGGATTCGACGGCGCGTTCGCTTCCGAAGCCGACAAGTCATCCCCCGCGCGCGGCGCGGCCGCCAATTCCGCGCCGGTACACGGCACGCAGAAAAAAATCGACAAGACTTCAAAGCTCTACGAAAAGTCGCTCGAACTCGAATCTTTTTTCGTGAAGATGATGGTCAGCTCAATGCGGAATACCATTTTCTCTTCGAGCACGCCGAGTTTCGCGAAGCAAATGTACGAGGACATGCTCTACGACGAATACACCACCGCGCTCACGAAAAACGCGGGCTTCGGAATCGCAGACCAAATTTACCTTGAACTGAACGGCAACCGCTAGTCTCGAAAAACATGGGATTTTGCAGGACGGAAATTCAAATTCGGAAGGACATGAAAATGGGCGGCATGGAAATCAGGGAAGCGACGATGGATGACTTGCCGCGCATAGTAAAATTGATGGCGGAAGACACTTTGGGCAGGTCGCGGGAAGATTTTTCCGTTCCTCTTAAAGCATGCTATGTCGAGGCTTTCAAAAATATCTGCGAGGACAAGAACAGCATTTTGCTCGTAGCGTGCGAAAATGGAGAAGTCGTCGGCAGCCTGCAAGTCACGTTCACGCAATATCTTTCCCACGAAGGAAGCAGACGCGCCACCATCGAAAATGTCCATGTGTTTGAGAAATGCCGAAATCGCGGCGTAGGCACTCAACTTATGTGTCATGCGATAAGCCTCGCGAAAGATGAAAAGTGCTCCATCGTCCAATTGACGAGCAACAAATCCAGAAAAGACGCGCACAGATTTTATGAGCGCATCGGTTTTCGCGCGACGCATGAGGGCATGAAGCTGAGCCTCGAACGATGCTAAACTTTTTCGCCAATTTTTTTTTCGGAAATTCGCGGTGAAAATCATGGCAAACTAAATTCAAATCCGAGGAGGGCGGAAATGCGAATTCAAAAATGCTCCGTGAAAGACGCGGCGGAACTCGCCATTTTAAACAAGCGTCTCATAGAAGACGAGAAGAGCGACAACGCGATGAATGCCACGGAACTTGGAGCGCGGATGAGAGGATTTTTGGAAACTGATTACGATGCGTATTTTTTCATCGAAGGCGGCGAAAAAATTGGATACGCGCTCGTCAACAATGCCAAAAATCCAATCTATTTGCGGCAGTTTTTCATAGACAGGAATCGCAGGAATCGTCATTATGGAAGCGAGGCGTTTCAAATGCTCCTAAAGGATTTGGGCGCGAAGGAAATTGATTTGGAAGTGCTGCCCTGGAACGAAAGCGCGCTTTCGTTTTGGAAACATTTGGGTTTCAAGGAAACTTGCATCGCGATGCGATACGCGGAATGAACGCCAGCGAATTTAAATCAAAGGTTGCATGACGAAAATGCGACTTTGCAAAAGCCATTTCAACGTGTTTCAAAACTCCGAAAATCTAGAAAATATATTAATTTGTGATATTTTATATACGGTGAGATGTATACAAAATCATTCATTATGACAACATTTCTGTCTTCTGTAACTAAAAATGCGCAATATGAGAATGTTTCTAGGTGTTCAAAAATGCCATGAAATTTGCGATGAAATTGTTTGTGAAACAATCCACTTGCAACAAGGCCGTTTTTTTTGTATAATATGGCTATGCGAGATACGAAATTTCCGGAAAATTTGCGCGGAGTGAAAATCCACCTTGTCGGAATCAAGGGCACGGGAATGGCGGCGTTCGCGGAAATACTTTTCCGCTCGGGCGCGCTGATCAGCGGAAGCGACGTTTCCGAACGCTTTTATACCGACGAGATTTTGGAAAAGCTTGGAATCGTTCCGCTCGAATTCGGTGCGGAGAACGTGACGCGCGAAACCCAGCTGGTGATTCATTCGTCGGCGTATGACGCGGAAAAAAATCCCGACCTCGCGGAGGCGGCGAGACTCGGCGTTCCGACGATGCTTTACACTGAGGCTTTGGGCGCGTATTCTGCGGCGGCGTTCAGCGCGGGGATTTGCGGCGTTCATGGAAAGACGAGCACCACCGCGCTTGCCGGAACGATTTTGGAGGAGCTTGACTTGCCGTGCCAGGTTTTGGCGGGGAGCGTCGTCGGCTCGTTCGGCGACAAATGCACTTTCACTTCGCCCGGCTTCGATTTTTCGGGAAACGGCGTTTCGCGGAAAAAATATTTTGTCGCGGAGACCTGCGAGTACAAGCGGCATTTCATGTCGTTCTGCCCGAAGATAATCGTGCTCACGAGCGTCGAGAGCGACCATCAGGACTGCTTCCCGACTTTCGCCGACATTCAGGCGGCGTTCGTCGAATACATTTTGAAACTGCCGCAGGGGGGGAAGCTGATTTTCTGCGCGGATGACGAAGGGGCAAGACAGACGGCGGAAATCGTGCGGGAAAGGCGGCCCGACATAATTTTCATTCCTTACGGCGAAAACGCTTCGGGCGAATTTCACCTTGAATTCAAGAAGGCCGAAAAACAAAAGAACAATTTTTACTTGGACTGCTTGGGCGACGCCTTTTTGCGCGTTCCCGGAAGGCACGAAGTCTTGGACGCGGTGGCGGCGGTCGCGCTTTCTTTTTGCCTTTTGCGCGAGGACGGAAAAGAGCCGCTCGGCTATGCGCAGAATGTAAAGCGCGGCTTGGAACAATTTTCGGGCGGAAAACGCCGCTCGGAGATAGTCGGCCGCGCGAAAAATGCGCACGGCGACGACATAATTTTCATCGACGACTACGGCCATCATCCCACGGCGATTCGCACGACGCTCGCAGGCTACAAGGAATTTTTTTCGGGAAGAAAAATCGTGGTGGACTTCATGAGCCACACTTACACGCGCACGGCGGCTTTGCTCGAAGATTTCGCGAAAAGTTTCGAGTGCGCCGACACGGTTTTGATAAATGAGATTTATGCGAGCGCGCGCGAGGCGAAAGATGCGGCGAACGTAAGCGGGGCGATTCTCGCGGAACGCGCTTCGAAATATCACGGCGACGTTCGTTTCAAAAAGGAATTCGATGAAGCCGCGAGCGAGGCGGAAAGAATCCTTTCGCAAAAGGCGGGCGATGACTTCCCGAACGGCTACCTTTTCGTGACGATGGGCGCGGGCGACAATTTCAAAGTCGGAAAATTGGTTTTGGAAAATATGTCGAAAGCGGCGTACTAGATTTGCCGGCTTTTTGATGAAATGAAAGAATTGCGATTTTTGAGGTGATTGAAGATGACGAGCATGACAGGCTACGCTTACAATGAATGCGAGATTGACGGCGCGCAAATCAGCGTGGAATTCAAAGGCGTGAACAGCCGCTTCCTTGACTTGAATGTGAGCGTTCCGTATTTTTTGAATCCGCTTGAAATGGAAATCAGGAAAGCCGTTCAGCAGAAAATTTCGCGCGGTAAGGTGGATTTGACGATCCGCGTGCGCGACAATCTTGCCGAGACGAAGGTTTTCGCCGACGTGAACGCCGCGAAGTCATACCATGCGGCTTTGTGCGAAATCGCGCGCGCCGTGGGCAAGGACGAGGGCGAAATCACGCTTTCCGTGCTCGCGCGTCTTGAAGGAGTCTTGCAGTTTTCGCGCGAATACGACGCGGAAAATTATCGCGGGAAGATTTCAGGAATCTTTGAAAAAACTCTGGACGAATTCGTGCGTTCGCGAGAGGGCGAGGGCGCGAATCTCAAGCGCGACTTGCTTTCGCAACTTTCGATTCTCGAAAAGAGCGCGGTGTTTTTCAAGGAATGGCAGCCGCAGATGGAAGGAAAATTCCGCGAGGGAATCACGGCGCGTTTCAAGGAGCTTTTGCAGGATTCCGCCGATGAAAACAAGATTATGAACGAAGTTGCTTCGATGATGATTCGCTACACAATTAACGAGGAAATCGTGCGGTTGCAAAGCCACATCGAGTCGTTGCGAAAAGAATTTGAAAAGCCGTGTTCTGGCAAGCGAATCGACTTCATTTGCCAGGAAGCCGCGCGTGAAGTGAACACTATCGGGAGCAAGAACCAGTTCATCGAAGTGGGGCGGGAAGTGGTGAACGCGAAGGACGCGCTCGAAAACATCCGCGAGCAGGCGAAGAATGTCGAGTGAGTCGGGAGATTTGAAAATTATGGAATACAGGATTCCTTCGGGAAAAAAAGTGCGCGTCGCGATAAGCGGAAAGTCGGGCTGCGGAAACACGACGGTCAGCACGCTGCTTTCAAAAAGGCTCGGCGTTCGACTCGTGAATTTCACGTTCCGACAATTGGCGGAGGAAAAGGGAATGACGCTCGCGCAAGTGATTGAGGCGGCGAAAACCAGCGACGACTTTGACATCGAAGTGGACACGCGCCAAGTGGAACTCGCCCGCGAGGATTCGTGCGTCCTCGGAAGCCGCCTTGCGATTTGGATGCTCAAGGAGGCCGACCTCAAGGTCTACCTTCTTACGAACGAGGAAATCCGCGCGAAAAGGATTCAAAACCGCGAGGGCGGCTCGCTCGAAGAAATCGCGGCGTTCACGAAAATGCGCGACGGCGAGGACACGCGACGCTACAAAAAGCTTTACGGCATCGACAATTGCGACTTCCACGCCGCCGCCGACATTGTAATCGATGTGAGCGAGATTTGCCCTGAACAAATCGTGGAAACCATTCTTTCGGAAATGGAAAGGCGCGGTTTGGTTGAGAAAGCGAATTAGACACAGATGGACACAGATAAAAAAGATGGGACGCGGATAGATTAAGTAATAGTTAATAGGTATCGGACCAAAAAATTGCTAGTTTGAAAGAATTATCTTATGGAGAAAAAATTAAATTCTAATCATTTAAAAATAATTAGCTATCATTGCTATGACGATAGACCATGCCACAGATTTGTTTTATCCTGCTTTTCCGGCACAACCTTTGCCAATTGCGCTACATATTTTGGGAAGGCTAACTGCACCAATCATGTGGTTTTTTGTTGCAGAGGGATATTACTATACGCATAATGTGAAAAAATATTTGCTTAGATTGGGAATATTTGCTGTTGTCTCGCATTTTGCTTACTGCTTTGCTTTTGGAAATAGCTTTATTCCATTTAAAACAGGTATATTTAATCAGACAAGCGTGATGTACTCTCTCTTTATAGCAGTATTTGTATTATGGCTTCAGGATACCGAATTAAAACATAAAGGGTTAAAGAATGTTATCATTTTTCTTTTAATATGGAGCGCCTTTCCCGCAGATTGGAGTTGCATTGCCGTATTGGCAATCATAGATATTTATAGAAATCGGGGAGACTTAAAAAAACAGACATTCAGAATGATGGTTTGGGTTTTGCTGTATGCAATTGTGTCGTTTTTCTTTGTAAACAAGGTATATGGGCTAATTGAAATATTTGTTATATTAGTTTATCCATTGATGAAACAATATAATGGTCAGCGTGGAAAAGTGACATGGTTAAAATGGTTTTTCTACATTTACTATCCTGCACATCTTATTATAATTGGGATTATAAGGGTAATGATGTATGGGAATATTAGCATATTGTTTTAAATAAATTGTCAATTTGTCAGATATATTGCAAATCCATCCTTCGCATCGGCGTTTATCCGCGTTCAATTCTTCAATCGTGGTATTTCAATAAATCACGCAGATTTTTTCCGCGCCGATTGTTCCGCGCAGGATTCCGTTTTCGCAGGAAAATTTGATGCCGTTCGCGCGGTCGATGTGCGAGCCTTCTCGAAGTCTTATCTTCGCTTCGATTTTCTGCGGGCGTTCGTTCATATTTATGATGACGATTCCCTTTTCGCCGCGCTTTATTGCGAGCACCCCGGCATTTTCGCCGTTTGAGAAATCTTCGTCTTCGCCTTGCATCGCTTTTCTGAATCCGTTCACCGCCGAAATTTCCTCGCAAAAAAATTCGTCGTTTCCGGCATCGCCGATTTTCGATTCGCCGGGAAATTGCGTTGCCTCGAATCCTTTCGGGCGGTTGAAAAAAAGCGGCGTTCCGTCTTTGCGCGATGCGATTACTGCCCAGCCCGCGCGGATTTGAAAATTCGTGAGGCTCGCCGATTCGCCTTCGTTGGCATAAGTGTCGTGGCTTTCGACCCAAGCGACGAGACGGCTCGCCTTGTTTCGGAAATCAGCAATTTTTTCCGCGTCGAGATTTTTTTCTTTGAGCGCGCTTCGAAGAAATTCTCCGTACAAACTCGCCGTGACCGGAAAGAATTTTCCATAGGCTTCTTCGCGCGAGCATCCTTCCTGAAGGACTTCGCCGTACAAAAAAAGGCTTTCCGCCGTTTTCAGCCTTTTTTCGCGCACGGCTTTTTTCCCCGTGAAGACTTCCCAAAAATCGTTTTTCTCGGAAAGCGCGTCCAGCGGATCGTCGGGCAGGGCGATATGTTTCGCCGCGTCAAAGCGAAGTCCGCCCGCGCCGCAGGAAATCAAGTCGTTCGCATAGTCAAGCAGGTATTCTTGGTAAAGCGGATTTTCCGTGTTCACATCGGGAAGTCCGCAGAGGTTCGCGGAGACGAGTTCGCGCCTGTCAAAGAAATCTTTTATGCGGTGCGTCGCGTTCGCGTGATACATTTTTTCCATTCCGCCTACAGCGCGGATGAAGTCGGGCGAAATTTCTTCCTTGTGTGGGGTAGTGTGATTCGGAACGATGTCCACGATGACGGCGATGCTTTTTTCGCGAGCGGCACGGCACATCGAGATGAAGTCGTCGCGCGTTCCAAGCTGGTAGTTCCCGATTTTCCAGTCGATGGGCTGATAGTGGTAGTACCATTTTCCGCTCGAACGGCTCATGATTTCGAGTCCGCCGCCGTCTCCGACACGGCACGTGTTGGCAGGAGAAGTCTGGATTGCGCTGAATCTCGCGCGCGCGATTTTTTCCAAGTTTGCTTCAATCGTCTTGAACGACCAGCACCAGCAGTGCAAGATTGCGCCGCGTTCGATTCTTTCTTTTTCCGTCATAAAAGAAAGGCGCGAATTGTCCGAAACTTTCCGCGCCTTGAAAAATCTAGAACTTGCTGTCGGCGTAGCCTATCCAGCCTTCTTTTTCCACGAGGGCTTTTTCAAAGCCGTCCAGCTTGAAAGGATAGCTTTTTGAAAGCGAGCCGGCGATGAGCTTTACTTTCGCAGTGCCGTCGTCGTTGATGACAATCTTGCATTCGCTGTCCTTGTCGGCGAACGTGCGGAACATGTCATCGATTGACTTTTTGTCCATTTCCACGGCGAGCATTCCGCAGTTGAACATGTTCTGCCTGAAGATTCGCGCAAAATTCGACGCGACTACGACATAGATTCCGTTCACTTCAAGTGCCCACGGAGCGTGCTCGCGGCTCGAGCCGCATCCGAAATTCTCTCGCGTGATTATTACTTTTTTTCCCGCCACGTCGGTCTTCGGGTCGAAGCCTTCGAGCTTCAAATCTTCGAGCAGGTAAGGCTTTAGCGCCTGTTTCGTGTTTTCCGTCAAATATTTTGCGGGAATTATTTCATCCGTATTGATGTCAGACCTGTCCAAAAAAAGAACAGGACCACCGAACTGTTTCATTTTTCGCTCCCTTAAAATTAAGCACCGCGGAAACTTTAGTTTTCGAGGTGCTTAATTAGTCCGCGTGAGCGGACAATTCAAATAAAAGAGTTTGCGACGCAAACTCGGAGTTCAAATACGCGCGACATTTCAACGCGCATTTGAAACGCTCCTAAAATTTATTTTGTGAACAATTCCGAATTCGTAATCGTGCCGGCGATTGCCGTGGCCGCGGCCGTGGCAGGGCTCATCAAATGCACCATTCCGCCTTTTCCCATTCGTCCGTTGAAATTGCGGTTCGTGGTGGAGGCGCACACTTCGCCCGAAGCCAAGACTCCGTTCGACATTCCGAGGCACGCGCCGCAAGTCGGGTTCGTGACGCAAAATCCCGCGTCCATGAAAATCGAAATGATTCCTTCGTCCAAAGCCTGCTTGTATATTTTCGGCGTGGCAGGACTTACGATGGCGCGGACGTTTTGCGCGATGTGCTTTCCTTTGAGGATTTGCGCCGCAATCCGCAAGTCCGAAATCCTTCCGTTCGTGCAAGAGCCGATGTAAATCTGGTCTACTTTCGTTCCCGCAAGTTCGGAGACTTTTTTCACTTGGTCGGGCTTGTAGCCCACAGTGGCAAGCGGCTCAAGGTCTGAAAGGTCGAGCGTGATTGTCTTTTCGTACTGCGCGTCATCGTCGCTCTTCCATTTGGAATATTCTGCGAGCGCGTCTTCTTTCGAGGAAAATTCGCCTTCGATGAAAGGCCAAAGGTATTCCACGGTCGTCATGTCGGGAAAGCATATTCCGCTCGTCGCGCCGGCTTCCACCGCCATGTTGCAAATCGTCATCCGCTCTTCCATGCTGAAATTGTCGACGACAGGTCCCGTGAATTCCACGACGCAGTTCGTCGCGCCGTTCACGCCGATTTTCGAAATCAGGTAGAGTATGACATCTTTCGCGAAAACGCCTTGTCGCAACTTTCCGTTCAAAACGAATTTTATCGACTTCGGCTCTTTGAAAGAACAAACTCCCTTGAGGATGCCTACTTCCAAATCTGTCGTGCCCACGCCCGCCGCAAACGCTCCGAACGCTCCATGCGTGCACGTGTGGCTGTCGCCCATAATGACGGTAAAGCCCGGGCGCACGAATCCCTTTTCAGGAAAAATCGCGTGGCAAACGCCGTTTGCGCCGATGTCGAAAAAATCCTTGATTCCGTTGCGCTTCGCCCATTCGCGCAAGATTTTTTCCTGCTCCGCGGTCTTGGAATCTTTCGCCGGAGTCACGTGGTCGATTACCGCCTTGATTTTCTCGCAGTCGAAAACGCGATCCATTCCGCGTTCCACCAAATCGTTTATGGCGATCGGCGTGGTGATTTCGTGGCAGAAAACCCTGTCAAGCTTCAAAATATAAGTGTCTTTGAACGGCTTTTCCAAAAGATGGCTTTCGAAAATTTTTTGCGCTATGGTTTTTCCCATTTTATTCCCCAAAACTGAAAAATTTTATGAATTTTATTTTTTATCCTGATGGTGCGGCAGAAATTCTTTAGCCGAGGACTGTCGCGCCGGCGGAATTTATCGCCGCGTCAATCGCGCCTTCGTCCGCGCCGTCAAAATCAACGAGCACCTGCGCTTTCATCGGGTTCGCCTCGCAGTTCGTGACACCCGCCACCGCCTTTACCGCCGCGGCTACTTTTGCCGCCACATCGTCATCAAACATTCCGTCAACAAATATCTTCTTTTGCATTTTTTTATATGAACTCCTTTTGGAAAGTAACTTTTTATATCAATCCTATTTTAAACCATAAGTCAAAAATTTGCAAGCGAAAAATCGCAAAAATTTAAGAGTTATGGCTGAAAATTTCCTGTGCTCCCGAGCTGTCCGCACGCGCCGCCGATTTTGCTTCCACGCCGCCGCCGCAATGTGGCGTTTACGCCGGAATTCTTGAGGATTTTCAAGAATTCGTCGCATTCTTCGCGACTGGGGCTTGAAAAGGGGAGTCCTTCCACTTCGTTCCAAGCGATTATGTTGACGTTCGCGGAAATGTCGCGCGCGAATTCGGCGACTTTTTCGGCGTTCTTTTCATCCGAATTTATTCCTGCCAAAAGCGCGACTTCAAGCGTCGCACGATATCCGCTTTTTTCGGAATGATAGGCGAGTGCTTTTTTCAGTTCGGGAAGCGGATTCGCCTTTGCCGTGGGCATCAGCCTTTCGCGGAGCGTCTGATCGGCAGTCGTGAGCGAAAGCGCGAGGCGGACTTTCGGGCCTTTGTCGGCAAGCTCGTAAATTCCTTTGACGATTCCGCATGTCGAAATCGTGATTCGTTTGGGAGAAAGCGCGCGGCCCTCCGCGCTTGAGAGTATTTCGACGGATTTTCGGATTGCGTCGAGATTTTGCGTCGGCTCTCCCATTCCCATGAAGACAATGTTCGAGAGGATGCCGACTTCCTTTTCCAAAAACAAAAATTGCTCGATGATTTCGCCCGCCGTCAAATTCCTCGCCAAGCCCAAAGTGCCTGTCTTGCAGAACGCGCAGCCCATCGCGCAACCCGCCTGGCATGAAACGCACGCGGTCTTGCGGCCTTCCTTGTCGACGAGGAGAACGGTTTCCACCGCGAGCGCGTCGGACGTTTCTATTTGAAGCTTTACCGTGCCGTCGTCGTCGCGGAGGATTTTTTTCACGGCGCAGGAACGGAGCGACGCGCTTTCCGAAAGTCTCGCGCGCAAGTCCTTTGAAATGTTCGTCATTTCACAAAAGTCTTGCGCCCCCGCATGAATCCATTTGAAAATTTGCCTTCCGCGAAACGGCGCGTCGAGCGAGAGGATTTGGCAGATTTCTTCGGGAAAAAGTCCCGTAAGCGCGTTTTTTTGCATCACGAATTCTTGAGGCGCTCGAGCATTCCGATGATGGCCCCGCTTTTCATTCCCTGCCGCTGGAAGCCTTCGAGGATTTCGACAGCCTTTTGCTTTTTTCCCATCTTTTCATAGCTGTCCGCCAAGTCGATGTAAAGCCGGTAGTTTTTCGGATCGTTTTTGATTAACGCCTCGAGCCGCTCCACGCTTTCTTCGTAGCGACCTTGCCCTTTGCAAATCATCGCAAGTCCCAGCGCGGCGTAGATGTCGAAGTCAATACTCATCGCCTTGTTGTAATATTCTTCGGCCGTCTTGTAGTCGCCGGAATTCCTGTACGCGTCGCCCGCGCGCGTGAGAATCACTTTGTTTTTTGGATCGATTTTAAGGATTTTGTTCCAATATTCAATCGAGCGGAACTGCTGGTTCATTCCGCGATAGCAGTCGGCAAGCCCGTAGAGCGCGTAGAAATTTTCCGGGTCGTACTTCAGCGCGCGCTCAAAATAGTGCACGCCCTTGTCGAATGTCTTCAGTTTGCGGTGGCAGTTTCCGATGCTCGTGAGCACGCGGATGTCCACAGAATTTTCGTTTTGCTCGAGCATGCGCGTCCAGTAGAAAAGCGCGTCGGTGTATTCCTTGAAATCATAGTGCAGATGTCCAAGACCTATGAGCGCATAAGGATTGCTTTCTTCCATATCCAAGACGCGCAGATAGAGCTGCTTCGATTTTTTGAAGTCGCGGATTTTTCGGTATGCGTCCGCCACGCGCGTGAGCACGGTGATGTTGCGGTCGTCATGGGTCAGATATTGTTCCCAAATTTCTATCGCCTTGTGAAATTGGTTCAATCCCTTGTAGCAGTCGGCGAGCCCGAAAAGTGCGTAGTTGTTTCCCGGATGGCAGGAAAGGCATTTGTTGTAATATTCTATCGCCCCTTGAAAATCGTTTTGCTTGCGCTTGCTGTCGCCAAGCCCCACCAAAGCGTAGTTGTTGTTCTCTTCGAGCGTCAAAATTTTTTGAAATTCCGATTCGGCTTCGTCGATGCGCCCCTCTTTGAGCATTTGGTAGCCTCGCTTCGAAAGCGTCGAAATCTCATTGTTTTCGTGTTCCGCGCCCTCGAAATTCGGGTACTCGTCAAACGAAGAAGGAGTTTGCTGTTCTGGCATTTTTTTCTCTCCTCAATTTTTAAATTCAGGTTTCGTCATTTTTCAATAACTCTCCAATCGTGGAGGCAACTTTTTCATAAATCGGTCCGACTTTTACCTGCTCATGAGCGAGGACATAAAGTTTGAGCGCGTCAAGTCCACGCTTGTTTTTGACATAGATGTCCGCCACGCGGATGAGTCCGTCTGAATATCCTGTGGTGAGGAAAATCCTGCGCGCGTCCTCGATTTTGCCTTCATTGAAAAAGATGTTGCCCTTTCGGTTCAACAAAGCCTTCTGTTCCGAAGAAAGGCCGGCGACGGGTCTGTCCGTAACTTTTATGAATCCATCGGGAATTTCCTTTTCCTGCAAAACATCTTTAAAATCCATTTTTTTCTAATATTATAATCCCACCTTTTCGTTTTGTCAATCAAAATCTTTCACAATAAAAAAAATCTTACGCGCCGTAAAAATCCACGACGGAACGCCCATAAGTTCGGCGGTCGCGGAGCGAAAGGCTTTCGATTTTTTCGGGCATCTCGTGCTCTGAAGGGCGGTGCACCATCAGCGTTCCGCCGTTTTTTAGCAGTCCGCGCTGAGCGCATTGCGCGACGAGCTGCTCGTGGAATTTGTACGGAAAAGGCGGATCGAGGAAAATGTAGTCGAACTGGTTTTTGCAGCGTTTTATGAAAAGTTCCACCGCCATGAAGTGGCATCGTATCTTCACGCCCATTTCTTTTTCCGTGAGCGATACGTTTTCCAAGACTGTCTTTATTTTGAGCCTGTCCTTTTCGCAAAGCTCGACATCAGTCGCTCCGTGCGAGACCGCCTCGATGGCGATTGTGCCCGAGCCTGAGAAAAGGTCGAGCCACGACTTTCCGTCCAAGTCGCCGAGAATGGCGAAAACCGACTCGCGCATTTTGTCCATCGCGGGGCGGATGATGCCGTCTGGACATTTTATGATTCTGCCTTTCAATTGTCCGCCGGTTATGCGCATTTCATTTCTCCGAATTGTTCAGCGACCAGAAAACGTCGTTGCGGGGAAGGTTTGGATTTTGCATTGCGAAATGATACGCGTCCTTTCTGTCCGCCGTGACGAATGTCTTGTCCGCGCCGTTTTCCAAAAGGAATTCGATGCAGTCCGTGTCGGTGTTGGTCGCGGCGGCGTGCATGAGCGGAGTCTTTCCCTTGTGGACGACGTTGACCGTGACTTTGTGCTTTAAGAATACAGCGAGGATTTGCGCCGGCCGTCCCATGCCCACCGCCGTAAAGAATGCCTTGACGAGCGCGCTTCTGTCGAAATGGTCCGCAAGCTCGTCGAGAACGTCCGCGCTCTCTCCGTAAGATGCCGCTATTTCCAATGCGTTCGCGCCGAAGCGGTTTTTCGCCTTTGGCTTCGCGCCCGCATCGATGAGAACTGCGACGGTTTCCCTTTTTTTAGAAAAACGCGCGGCGTACATCAGCGCGGTCCAGCCGTCGCGGTCAGCCAAGTTTACATTCGCGCCGGAAGCCAAAAGGATTCGTATCGTTTCTTCGTCGTCTTTCGCGGCGGCGTTTTGGAGAAGCGTGCGGCCGTCCTTGTCCTTCGCGTCGGGATTTTCTATTGTTTCAGGCGAAATGTCGGAAGGTTCGTACGTTTCAAACGATTCAAGCCCTTCAAAAAGATACGTCCTCTTGTTCACGTCGCGCATGTTTTTAAGAGCATCTTCCGAAGCTTTCGCCGAAGCGAGCAAATCTTCTTGCGGAATTTTCAAATCAATTTCTTCCAAAATCTCAGGCTCTTCGGCAGGAACGTTTTCTTGTACGATTTCTTCTATGACTTCTTCCTGTGGAATTTCAGAAGCCGGTTCTTCGACAATTCCTGAAATTTCTTCTTCAAAAAATTCTTCTTCGGTTTTCGGCTCGGATGGCGGAGTACGCTTCGCGCCGTATTTTTTCAAAAGCTTTTCTTGCGGGCTTCCTTCTTCGGTAAAATCTATCGCCGACAGCCCTGAATCATTTTTTGCCCTGACTCTTTTTTTCATCGCCTTTTTCGTGTCGCCGTTGCACTCGATGATTTCCTTCAAAGTTTTTTCGTCGGCATCGTACTTGATGGCGTAAATCAACGCGGTGTCGCCGTAATCGTTCATGAGGTCGACATCGACATAATAGTTTATGATTGTCTTTATCGTCTTGAAATCGCGCCGGACTTTGAGGGCGGCCATCAAAAGCGAGTCTCCGTCATCGCCGAACTTTCCGTTGATATGCCGTCGTCCTGTTATGAGAGCCTTCGCGATTTCCTTGTCGCTTCCGAACCGCACGGTTTCATAAAGCGATTCTGGAGTCACTTTGCCTTTCGGCATCGCCAACGCCGCCGAGAAAAAAATCAAACAGAAAAAAACAAAACTTTTTTTTAATGAGCGTATCACCATATTATAATATATCGGAACACTTTTGTTGTCAAGTGAATGAAAGATTCTGACCGCGACAATCTTTCCTCATGAGTCGCTGTCAATAATATTTTAGAATTCGT